>Ga0207706_10000281_pt1 | contig 55604 bp, 36 predicted proteins | sample KBSC53metaG_FD_184318 | JGI IMG/M metagenome (GOLD analysis project Ga0207706, IMG submission 184318) | Corn rhizosphere microbial communities from Kellogg Biological Station, Michigan, USA - KBS C5-3 metaG (SPAdes) (version 2) | ecosystem: Host-associated > Plants > Roots > Rhizosphere > Soil ... | reverse complement strand
GGCAGAATCGTTCATGCCACCGATCTGAGCAATGCGATTGGCAGGGAAATCCGCGCGGGTAGCTCCATGTACAGCTGTTTGTGCTCTTGATGGACTGGCGGCAAAGGCCCCGGCCGGCCTCCCGGACACCTTGCACCGTGATTTTTCTGTGCCAGGGGACCTTTACTCGTAGTAACATGCGCCGCATCAGGGCTGCTCTGGCAGCCGGGACGCCAAGCCGCGTCTGCTTTCCACCTTGTCCGTGGAGGAATTCATGGAGAATCGAGCCCTAGGGAGTTCGACCACCGCCAGTTCACCATCTACCGCGACGCACCACGAGGGACGCAATTTCTGGGTGCTGACCGCATACGCGGTTTCCGGGCTGGCCCTGTTCGGTGTGCTGATTTATTACGTCTCGGCCTACATCACGCAGTAATCAGGAATCGTCCGGGCCGGCTGGTTGGCCCCAGTCGTGTGTCTGCGCGGTTTTCATCCTTCGACCTCGGCTCGGGTTGTGGACGAGCTGCATTGCGGGCGTTTTTGTGCAGCCGTGTCGCGGAGCAGGGTTGTGGAAGAGCGGCCCTTCAGGGCCGCGTTCGCGCCCGCCACACCCATCGGCCTTCAGGCCCGGTCGCGCCACTGGGGCTGAAGCCCGGCCTCTGCTCTTCGAGACGCGGCGCTTGAAGCGTCGCTCTTCCACGACCCGTCCAGGGTTCCGTGCCGAGACGCACCCTGGAATCCGACGGTCGGCATCCCGGTCCGGATCCGCGGCTACGGCGGACGGCCGCGCCATCTCAGGATCGCTTTCTGCGCTTTCTTCCCGCGGAATTCCGTTCCCTCGAGCCACATTCCGGAATTCCGGTTTTGCCGCTCTCTCTGAATTTCCTCGCCCGAGACCGTGCTACAATCCCCGATTGCCCGGTTAGCGACGCCGGCCAATCCCCACATAAACGAGACGCACTCACTCCCGTGGCCCATGATCCCTCGAAGACCGCCGTCACCTACGCCGACGCCGGGGTGGACATTGACCGCGCCAACCGCACCAAAAAGCGGATCAAGTATCTCGCCCATAAGACCTTTACCCGCAGTGTCCTGAGCGAAATCGGCGGCTTCGGCGGCCTGTTCGCGGTGGACAAGGCGAAGTGGGTGGACCCGATACTGGTGTCGAGCGTGGATGGGGTGGGCACGAAGCTGAAGATCGCCTTCGAGATGGACGTGCATCACACCATCGGCGCCGACCTGGTCAATCATTGCGTCAACGACATTGCGGTGCAGGGCGCCACGCCCCTCTTTTTCATGGACTATCTGGCCACGGGCAGGATCGAACCCGAGGTCACGGAGAAAGTCATTGAAGGCCTGGCCGACGCCTGCAAGCACAACGGCTGTGCCCTGATCGGCGGCGAAACCGCCGAGATGCCGGGCTTTTATCCGGATGGCGAGTACGACCTGGCCGGATTCATCGTAGGCGCGGTCGAGCGCGAGCGAATTATTACCGGCAAGACGGTCGAAGTCGGCGACGTGATCTTAGGACTGGCTTCAAACGGCCTGCACACCAACGGCTACGCGCTGGCCCGCAAGCTGCTTTTCGAAGTCGGCAAATACACCCTGGATTCATACGTGAATGAACTCAAGGGAAAAGTCGGCAACGAACTTCTGCGCACCCACAAGAGCTACTGGCCGGCCATCAAGCGCCTGGTGGACGGCGAGTGCGTCTCCGCCATGGCCCACATCACGGGCGGCGGCATCACCGAAAATCTGCCGCGCGTCCTGCCGCGGGGCGTGGCCGCCGTCATCGAGATGGGCTCCTGGCAAGTGCCGCCGATTTTCGAGCACCTGCAGCAACTGGGCAACGTCCCGCAGGATGAGATGCTCCGCACCTTCAACATGGGACTGGGAATGCTGCTGGTGGTCCCGTCGAAGAAGTTCAAGAAAGCCCAGACCGTGCTGGAGCGCGCGGGAGAGAAGGCCTTCACCGTCGGCCGGATTGTGAAGGGCGACCGCAAGGTGATGTACACCTAGCGCGGCTCACGTCTATCTATCTTTCTTTTCTTTATTCCTGGTGAAAAGTGGCTGCCCCATCCTTGCGCGTTTTTTTGCGCAAGGGTGGGAACGAGGCTGCTGCCAGCTGGGCAGGGATGCCCGGGATTAGCGCTGTTGTGGGGGACATTTCGTTTGGGTCCGCTGGAAGCGAAGCCCATTGTCGATTTCGCAAGTTCAACCCGCCAGGCGGGTGCCCATCCGTTGCGCTTTTTGCGAAGGGTGGGAGGCAGCTGATTGCGCAATCGCCTTGCCGTCTCCACAAAACTTTACGTACAAGTGGAATGCAGCACACAACATGAGGCCTTATTGTGTGTTGGATTTATCACGGCATCTCGCACCGCGAGATTGCCGGAGACGTCTCATGCTCAATGCTTTGGTTCTACCCTCTTTTCCCCAGCCCGCGCGGCGCAGGCGCTGGGCGGCTTGCCTGGGGATGGTCTCGCTGCTGGTGCTGGGCGGGTGCACCCGTCTCCAGGTCAAGCTGGGGCGGAAAATGCACCTGGACAAATCCCCATCACGTCGATGCGGCCAGCTCGCCTAAAGGCCCGGGCATCGCACTATTGGCGCAACGGTTTCGGCGGCGCCAGCGCGATCAGCGCGATGCCTACGATGACCAACGCCGGAACATCGCCCAGCAGATGCCCGTGCTCGCCTGCATTCGACAACGCCTGCACCGTCATGATTCCGGCATGGACCAGGCTCGACCACGCCGCAAAGGCAATGAGGCTGCGATGCTCCGCGGGGCGGCGGGACGCGATCAGCAAAAAGACGCCCAGCGTGGCGTAAACTCCGAGAATCATCTGCTCATATTCCGGCTGGTTCGGCTGCCAGCGCCAGCCACTCGGCCACAAGAACATCATGAGTGGGTACACGCCGACCAGGAAGATCAGGCCCACCAGGGTCAGAACGACTTGCAGGGCACGTTTCCTGTTCATGACACACCTCCGTTTAATCAAAGAACACTAATTCAGGCCTGGTCGTAGAACTTCAACGCCATGGCGCCGTGGGTTGCCGCTCCACCCGCGCGCAAGGCGGCTGCAATCAGTGAGCTTTCGGTGATTTCCTCGCGAGACGCGCCTGCCGCTTTCGCGCCCTTTACGTGCACTTCAATGCAATAGGGGCACTGGGTCGTGAAAGCGACGCCCAAGGCGATGAGCTCGCGATATTTTCTCGGAATGGCGCCGTCCTCGCGGCGAACAATGTTATCGAGGCTGAGCCAGGCGTTGAACTCCGTGGGCGCGAGTTTGCCCATCTCCTTGAGAAACCGCAGATCGCCGACATCGTGGTAGTGCTCGCTCATTCTTCCTCCCTATGCGTCCAGTCATCCTGGAACGGGTTGCTTACGATTCCAAGAATAGCTGCTGGAGGGCCCGGAACAAGATGGCGGATATGACATTGTGCATAGGTGATCAGGCCATCGCGCCCCGGAGGGACGGAGCCGGGCTGCATCGGCGTGGCGGGGGCGGCGTTCAGTTGTCGTCCGGGACGAAGTCCCATTTCTCGCAAAAGAGGCGAGAAATGGGGCACCCCGGCCTGTTCCAATGGCTCCGAAAGGACAGCATAGTCTTACTTGTTCAGCAGGTCGCAGTTGGCGGCGCACTTCACGGTTTGCAGCTGGATTTCAGCCTTCTTGTGCGGGATCTTGGCCGTGTCTGGAACCACCACCAGCGATTGGCGTCCATCGGCGAGGTTAACCGTGCAGTCGAAGCTGAGCGATTGAACTCCGCGCTGCTTGCATGAGGTCTTGGACAGTGCAGAGGCGAGCGTTGCCGGGTTGTCATACACCTGGTCGGCGAGTTCGGACGGCAAGAGCGCGATCGTCATGGGGATCGGAGCCTTTACCCGGACATTCACCTGCTGCCCATCGCGTTCCGGAGTCAGAAGGCTGTAGATTTTCGGCACGGAGGTCAGCTCATATTTCTCCTTCACCAGAGAAAACCACTGGAACTCAGCCTGGATACAATTCTGTACGCACGTCCAGCTATAGTAGGTGACCATCACTTCATTGGGCGAGATGAACTGCCGGGGGGCGCCGCGACCCAGCACCACTCCGATGCCTGTCAATATGGCGCGATCGGGGGTTCGTTCGTCGCGAATAAGCAGCACCATCGGCCGGTTCGGCGGCATGTGGCACTCGTACGTCGTGCTGGTCACGTGCTCACGGAGGCAACGAAACTCAGGGGCTGCCTGACTCTCCGGATGCTGCTGCCAGGCATTCCAGTCGCTGGCAAACGCCATAGCGATGGTTACCGGCCGCCTGGCCTGAATGTCAACGTGCATGCCGCCACCGTCCGCACCCGGGCGATAGACGCGGCCGGCGTGGTAGTCCGCTGGATCGAGCTGTGAAACTTCATCGCTGGCGCGGACCCAGTCGAACACTTTGTCTTGCGCGAGGGACAGCGTGCCAAGAGACAACAGCACCAACCCGAGCATGCACACTTTTTTCATAACGCCCCTACTTTATTTAAGGATAGAGCGGGCGTAGGGAACAAGCGGCATTGACAGCTTTACATAACCTTCGTAATCGCGGTGAGGGCCCTGGTCTCAAGGGATGCAAAGTACGAATCTAGCGGCGTGCGATCGCTTTGCGGTAATCGTCGGCGGTGGTGCGGTAGCAGGGAAGGGTGCCGTTTTTGTCGGCGGCACTCAGGCCGGGAGCATCGGCGGCATTGTGCGCGTCCGGGTGAGGGTCGGTTTCTGGCCAGGTCATCTGCATCAGGGATTCGTCGCAACTACGGTCCCGGCTGACCAGCAGCTTGTACACTTTCGAGTTGTCCACACCATACTCAGAGAGTCGCCGCTGATAGGGGAGATAGACATAAACCAGCTTGACCAGTTCTGTGAGATTTTTGCGCAAGCGTCTCTCGGCAATGTAAACCTCGTAATTCGAAAAATAAGACGAGCTGGGCAGCGCCATGGCCAAGCCAATCAGGCGCAGAGGCATTTCCTGGGTAGGCGGTTCGCGGACGGCCGCAGGCCGCTGCCGCGGGTTGTCAGTGATCGGCGGCGCAGGCGCCAGGGCGGGAGCATTGGCCATCGCCATCTGGCGTCCCCCCCGGCTGGAGTTTCCCCCCTCCCCGACGGAGGGAGCGGGTGGCACGCCTTGCACGCCGTTACCGGCACCAGCGCCGGAAAACAATCCCGCGCGCTGACCTGCTCCGGAACCGCCTGCCCCCCCGAGGGATGGCGGGGGCGGCACCGCCTGCACGCCGGCGCTCGAGAGCGAAGTGGCGGACAACGAACCGCCGCGTCCAGCTCCAGCAGAGCTGTCTGCGTTCTCAAACGCCTGCGCCGATGGCGGAGGCGGCACCACGCTGGACCCGGTCCCGGACAACATGCCCGCGCGAGCACCACCATGAGCTCCCGAGCCAGCGATCGAAGGGGGAGGCGGCACGACCAGGCCCGCCAAGCCGCCCGGCCCCGATTGGAGCGTTCCCGAAATTGTGCGCTGCTCGCCCACCGGCAAGCGCGGTGCGGGCGCGACTACGACCACTGCGGCTGGGCCAATATTCATGTCCCCAACACTGCGTACTGACGCCTGCAAAACGGGTGGCGGGCCCACCACGCCGGCACCGGGAACGGTCATCACATGCCTTGAGGATTCGATTCCAACCTGAGGTGCGGGGGCGACGCCGGAGGCTTGCAGCGAAGCGAGACGGCGCGATGTCCCCTGGCTTACCTCGGGCGGCGGTGCCACGATCGCAGTTGGATCCGAAGGTCCGCTGAATCGCGATGACCCGGTGGACGCCAGCGGCATCGCCGGAAGGACCGGGTTCGAGGCCACGATATTCGGGGCCACGAGGTTGGGCCGCCCCGGTCCCTTCAGCTTGATGTCAGGCGCCTTGAGGGCTGCTTGGGCGCGCTCGGGCGCCACCCGGATCGAGCCGCGACGCGCTGAGTCAATCTGCGTCCGCGAAGCTCGCTGCACCGGGGCCGGGTTGCCGCGCAGCGCTGGATATGACCCGTCAGGCTTGTAATAGGTAAGGTGGGTATTTTCAAAGGGGCTTCGCCGCAGTGGCTGCTCTAGCGTCCCCGAGTGCGAGAGGGTCAATATCAGGGCTAGCACGACCGCATGGCCGAGCAGCGATTGTCCAAAGCGGCGCCAGGGCAGGCCGGAGTCGAACAGGACCTCCCGCCAGAAAGACAAAGATCGGAATTCGTGGGCCCGCGGCGGAATCGAGCGCAGCGTGTCGGACAGGTTTCGCAGGAAAAGCCGGGGTGCCGGCTCCAGTTCGACCAGCAGCCTGAGGCAAGGCAGGTCTTTCAGCTGAGTCTGGGACTGCGTGTCAGCGGAGTTTTCCGCTGTAGCCATCGAATCCACGGTCACCCGCCGCATGTTTTTCCAGTCATATTCGCACTGGGCCCCGCAGAGACGACACACCTGGTAATAGTGGCCGTCAGCGCCCCGCAGCGGCCAGAAAAACTCGTGGATACAAGCACCAGGCATAAGACAATCCGGCAATATTCTTTGGGATCCGGGCAGGACCGGAAGTAACTATCATCTAGGCGTAGCTCGGAATTGGCTAGGGTACTTTAGTTCAGAATGAACTAAGTATTTTTTGACCAGGGGTGGGAAGTTGCCGGTTACCTCATCCAGACAGAGTGTGGCGCGGGCGCCCTCGCCCGCAGCCTTTGAACTTGATATTAATCTCAGGCCTTGGATCTATCGCTTCAGCAAGTCCACCGGCTCCTTCACGTCATGCACCCTCAAATATTTCGCCAGTGCAGGATACTTCCTGGCCACCGCTTCATACATCGCATAGGCCACATTGCGATATGAGAAGTGGCCCGCCGGCCCCGTCCTCAGCTCGGAGATATAAACCACCTCGGCAAAATCCATCTTGAAGAGGGTGCGCTTGCGGAAGCCCAGCGGAATTGCGTACTGAGAATTCTCCCGCGCCTCGGCTGCTGCCCCAGCAGCCAGTTGCTCGACCGCGCTCGCGGTGCGCTGCATCACGTTATCGTAGTTTCCCCGTGCGCCTGAGGCTTCCAGTTCCGCTGGCGCGTCGTAGCCATGCCTGGTGGTGAACTCCTGGCCGATCTGGATGCAGCGGCGGTGACGGTGCATGTCGCGGAAACCTCCGATATCCATCAGGATGTCGAAGCGGAACTGTTGCCCGGCGCAGAAGGCCCTGAGAATCTCGTCATGGCGGCCGCGATGGCGCAGCCCCATATCGATGATCTCGCGGCGGATGGCTTCGCCCGCGGCTTGTACCGCCTGGCGAATTTGCCGGTAGGAATAGTGGCTGTGCTCGTAGATCAGCGTGGTTGCCAGTTCAACTTCGAGAGGTTCTTCCTCCAGCAGGTCAACAGTCGGGGCCGGGGCGATAGGCAAATCGCCCATTAATTCGGAGGCCACCTGCCGCAGCGCCCGCCGGGTCTCGATCTCGTATTGGTTGGGATCGGCGTATTTCACCAGCGTCGGGGCCACGCGGACCTCCCGCAACAATTCCTGCTCGGCGCGTGCGCCCAACTCCGGCGAAGCGGCGCGAATCTGCTCGACCAGCTCCCGCAGCGAGTCCTGGTTCACGTTGTATGCAGGTGAGGTCGCGGCGCGTTTCAGCAGTTCTCCCAACTGCCGGAGCTCCTTGTGAGTATGAGAAAGCAGATGCGACACCTGGCTTTCGAGCGTGCGCGCGTTGACGATCTCTCCCAGCGAAGTGTTGGCGGCGAGCGGCAGAAGGTAACGGGAGATATCGAAAGCGCGGGCCCGCAGGGTGCGCTCGTAGGCGTCCTGCTTCATTTCGTCAGGCTTGGGCGTGATGCTGGCCAGGTACAGGAACATCCGGTCCGACAAAGTTTCGTACTCCGCGAATAATGAATCCATCGTCTGCCGATAGAAATCTTTCGCGGACACCGGGGCGGGCGAGTCGCCCGCCACCACACGGGCTTCGCTGAAGTCGGGGACGTAGTAGCCGCTCTTTTTGAAGTCCTGGTAGCGGGTGGAACGTTCCTGGCCGTCCCAGCGCTGCTCATCGGCCACGGCGATGGCGGCCAGAATGGACAGGCGCTCGATGGCCAGCGCGATGTGCGCCAGGTCGGCGATGGAGCGGTGGCCGTACTGAAAGTAGAAGGTATTGAGAAATTTCTCCGCCTTCTGCTGGCTAATCTCGCGCAGCGACTCTTTCATGGAAAGCGCCGAGCGCGAGTATTTGGCCATGGCGTAGGCCTGGATCTCGGGCTCGACGCCATAGACGGCATAGACCTCGACCGCGGGCGCATCACTGGAACTGGGCGCCGGGTTCGCGCTTTCGCCCGGGGCCTTTTCGACTACTTCAGACATGGGCATCTCTATTGTCCCTGGCTTCTCCGGTTCCTCCGGCTGGGCGGCGTGTATTGCTCGACGAACCGAGGGCGAGACGCCCTCGAGACAGCCGGCAAGATGCCGGCGCTACGCAGCGTCTGCGGAGTTCGTTCGAATCTTACTGCAATGCTCAAGGATTCGCCCTGAGGAAAAGATCGGCAACTTTCAGGGCCAGGTTAGCGGGAACTACGTCATCGCGGTTGCACAGCACGATGATGGTGAGCTTGTCGTCCACCAGGCGTTGAATCGTGGTGCGAAAGCCCACGGTTTCGCCGTAGTGCCACATGCGGCTGCGATTTTTGTATGGATTCAGGAACCAGCCAAAGCCGTAGGCGGCCGGGGTGCCGTCAGGGTCCTGCACGCTGCCATCCGGCACTTTTACCGGAATGATCGCCGGCTCCATCTCGGCCTCACTGAGTAGAGTGTTATGCGTGAGCGCCCGGTCCCACTTGGCCAGATCGTCGAGCGAGGAATAGATCCCGCCATCGCCCAGGACCGCCGAGGTCGGGCTCTGGTCCATCTCGCGCCAGGCGGGGCCGTCATGAGTATGGCCATAGGCACGGTGGGCCACGGTGTTCTTGCCCTTCTCGTAGGCCACGGTTTGCTTCATATCCAGAGGGGCGAAGATACGGTCGTGAAGAAAATCGCCAAAGGGCTGGCCTGACACCTTTTCCACCACCATGGCCAGCACGGCGTAGCCGGAGTTGCTGTAATCCCATCGGGTGCCGGGAGGAAATTTCGTGGTCTTCTGTTCTTTCAGCAACTGCAGCACGCCGACGTCCTTAATCTGTGGAATATTTTCCGGCGGAGTGCCGGCCGCGGGCTTCGCCATCAGATCTTCGTAGTCGAGCAGGCCTGAGGTGTGGTTCAGAAGATTGCGGATGGTGATGGATTTCCCGTACTCCGGAAAGTCGGGAAAGATGTCGGTGAGCCGGTCCTGGTAGCGCAGCTTGCCATCGCGCGCCAGCAGCATGACGGCCATCGCAGTGAACTGCTTGGTGCACGACGCCAGGCGAAAATTGGTGTGCCCGTCAATCTTCCGCCGGGAGCGCAGATCAATTACGCCGTAACCGTGCTTGAACACAACCTGTCCGTTCTTGACGACGAGCACGGCACCGCCGGGGCCGCCATCCGACTTGAGCTCAGCAAAGATTTGATTGATCTGTTCTTCTGATACAGGGCCCTCCGCCCCGCAAAAAGGCAGCGCGGCAAGCCACAACAATCCGATGAGCCCCACCTTTGCGCCCTTGGCGAGTCCTTTGCGTCCTTTGCGGTTAAATTCTTTTACCGCAAAGGACGCAAAGCAAAACCGCAAAGATCGCAAAGAAAAACTTTTGCTGCCGAAGTCTTTCACGTCAGTCTCCGTGAATCACGGGCGAATTCCTGCCACCGCCATCATGCGGCCCGTCACTCCCTTTTCCGCGCGATAGGAGAACAGCAGATCGGTGCGGCATGAAGTGCACAGCGGCGACGCGCTGATGTTCTTCGCCGCCACTCCGGCAGCCATGAGCTGGCGGCGGTTGGCTTCCACCAGATCGAGAAAAATCTTTTTGGGCAACTCGCTGTGGCCGGGGGCGCGGGCGGTCAGAAACAGCAGCGGATACTTCTCGCGGACCGGGTCTGACTCCTCGACCTCGCGAAACAGTTTGCTGCCATATTCAAATTGGGATTCGAACTGGGTCCGCACTTCCCGGCCGACGGCGTAGCAGCATCCATGGACCCCTGGGCCGATGGCCGCCTTGAGATCGCCGGGACGCGTGCCGAAGCAGCGGTACATCTCGCCGACGCCTTTCTCCACGATCCGCTTCACCGTTCCCCGCCAGCCCGCGTGGAAGACTCCCACGGCCCGGCGCTTTGTGTCCACCAAAATTATTGGCAGACAATCGGCGGTGAGAATTGCCAGCAGGAGACCGGGGGTCCGGGTAATCAGGCCGTCGCCGGTCAGAGCTGGCTGCGGAATTTCAGAAACGCAATGAATTAGGTCAGAGTGGACCTGCCGGACGGTGATCAAGGGCAACTCGCGCCCCTTCCTGACGGCTCCGAGTTGGCGGAGGAAGGTGGCCCGATTTTGTTCCACGGCGCGCCTCGAATCCTCCCGGGTAAAGCCAAGATTCAGACTTCTCCCGCCATAGACTTTGGAAAATCCGCCCGGCCTCGTGCTGAAGCCGTGGATCAGCCAGGGAGTGGATGTAAGAGAATCCGCCTGCAGAATTTTGCCTGGTTTCTTCCGGGGAGCTTTCAAGGGCACCGCAACATCTTAGCAACTCGTCCCTGCGCTGTAACAAATGGCAAGTGTGAATTTCTTAGCCGTCGTTGCCGGTTTCAACGGTCCAGGCGTTAACCGCCAAGGACGCAAAGTAACATGGAAGAGTTGAGCGAGCGGATGAAGTGGTCTTCCGGGTATAATGTCGCCCTGCAGTAATTAGGAAGTTGTCTGTTGTTCTTGCGTCCTTTGCGCTCTTTGCGGTTCAGCGCTTTTGAATGGAAAGGCCGCCGGGAAATCCGCAAAGCTTGGTACCAAATCAGACGCCGTTCAGGAGCCCCATACATGCGTGTCCTTATTGTGACGTTTGCCTTGCTGTGCGCCCTCGTTGCAGGAGCCTTAGCGCAGCAGGCCAACTCATCCACCGACGAAGTCAAGGGAAAGAAGACGAAGAACACAGAGCCAGCCGCAAGGAATCAGGAGAAGAAGCCGGCTGAGAAGACCCCGGAAGCCAATCCGGCCGAAGAGCAGAAGCCAGCGGCTCCCAAACCGGGTACTGACAAGGACAAAGAAGAATTTGATGTCTCCGAAGTTCCGCCGGTGGTGACCCATCACCAGATTGCGCTCGACGGCAAAGTACTCAAGTACACCGCCACCACAGGCCGGCTGCCGCTCAAGCGCGGCGATGGCAAGATCGAAGGCGAGATGTTTTTCGTGGCCTACACACTGGACGGACAAGATGCGGAAAAACGTCCACTGACTTTTGCCTTCAACGGCGGCCCGGGTTCGGCGACCGTCTGGCTGCACATGGGCGCGCTGGGGCCGCGGCGGGTAGGATTGCGGCCCGATGGTTTGCTGCCGCCCGCCCCTTACCACATCGCGGACAACCCGCATACCCTGCTCGACAAGAGTGATCTGGTCCTGGTGGATGCGATGTCAACCGGCTTCAGCCGCGCCGCCAACGCAGAGCTGTCCAAGAAATTTCTGGGTGTGAAGGGCGACATTGACGCCTTCAGTGAATTCATCCGGCTGTATCTCACGCGCTACGAGCGCTGGAGTTCACCGCTCTTTCTCTTCGGCGAAAGTTATGGGACCACGCGCGCCGCTGGCATCGCCGGCAATCTCGTGGACCAGGGCATTTCTTTCAACGGCATCACTCTGCTCTCGACCGCGCTCAGCTTCCAAACGCTCGAAGACACCAAGAGTAACGACCAGCCTTACATCCTGCTGATTCCCAGCTTCACCATGATCGCGGGTTACCACAAAAAACTGCCGCCCGACCTGATGCAGGACATGACCAAGGCGCGGCAGGAGTCGGAGCAATGGGCCTCGACCGAATACGCCGAAGCGCTGGCCAAAGGCGACGCGATTACTCCGGAGGAGCGGCAAAAGGTCATCGATCAGATGGCGCGCTACACTGGCTTGAGTAAAGATGTTCTCGACCAGGCCAACCTGCGTATCGACGTGCCGAAGTTTACTCATTATCTGCTGCTTGATCAGAAACTGCGCGTGGGCCGCCTGGACGGCCGTTTCACCGGACCCGATCCGAGCGGACTGCTGGACACGCCGTTTTACGATCCCACTGAATCCGCGATATTGCCGCCTTTCACCTCAGCTTTCAACAATTACGTTCGTACAGAACTGGGCTACAAGACCGACATGCCCTACCAGGTATTTCCCGCCGATCAAAACTTCTTTGAGAATTCCTGGAACTGGGGTTCGGGCATCACCGGATTCCCGGACACGGCCACGGCGCTGCGCCAGGCGATCGTGAAAAATCCCTACCTGAAAGTTCTGGTGATGGAGGGCCTCTACGACCTGGCGACTCCGTTTTACGCCGCTGACTACACTATCGATCACCTGAATCTGGGGCCGCAGTACAGAAAGAATATTTCCTTCGCCACTTACGATGCAGGACACATGGTGTATCTGCCCGCCGACGGCCTGAAGAAAATGAAGGCCGACGAAGCTGGATTCATGGATAAAGCATTGGCAGGAAACTAACTGTCATGCTGAGCGGACGCAGTCGAAGCACCGCTATACCACGAATTGAGTGCGCCGAAGCACCGAACGAGCTTGAGACGTGCGTGGAATACATAGGGGTCCTTCGACTTCGAATTGCGTTTCGCAAGCGAAACGCAATTCTTCGCTCAACATGACAGAGGTTGGCGTTTGTGCCAGACGGTCGCCTGCTCATACGAGTTGGCGACCTGCAGGACCCGGGCTTCTCCGCAGTGTGGTCCGATGATCTGCAGGCCGATGGGCAATCCGGCTTCGGTGAACCCGCATGGCAGGGAAATCGCCGGCAGTCCCCAGACGTTGATCGGGCGCGTGTTGCGCAGCAGGAGCAGTTCTCGCGGCCGGAGAAGATCGGGATTCTCTTCTAGTTCCGCGATGGCAGGCGCCGGAATCGGCGTAGTCGGAGTGACCAGTACATCCACGTTCGCAAAAACTGCCGCGATGTCGCGGCGCGCCTGTTCCAGTTCAGCGCGGCATCGCAGCAGGACATCCGGGCTGACATTCTGGCCGGTGCGAATCCGGCGCAGGGTTTCCGACTGGTAGAGTTCCGGGCTGCGAGCGACGAAGCCGGCATGGAAGGCGTACGACTCCGCGCTTTGCAGGGTACGGTCGGTGGGGACCCGCAATCCTATCTCGCGGATTTCGGCGCCCATCGCTGCCAGGCCTGCAATCGCGTGATCCATCGCGGAACTCACTTCCTTATCCAGATCCTCGAAAAAGAATTTCTTCGGCACGCCGATGCGCAGCGGATGGAGATTTTTTCCCAGTCCCGCCACATAGTCTTCAACCGGAGCATTCACGCTGGCCTTGTCCGCAGCGTCGTAGCCGGCAATTGCGGCGAAAATGACGGCCACGTCCGCTACCGTACGTCCGATCGGCCCCACATGATCGAGAGAGGTTGAAAGCGGAATCACGCCCCGGGTGCTGACCCTTCCGTAAGTTGGCTTCAGGCCGACGACGCCACATAGCGCTGCGGGCTCCCGGACCGAGCCTGCAGTGTCGGTGCCGATCGCGCCGTAACCCAGCCCGGCGGCGACTGCGGTGGCTGAGCCTCCCGAGGAACCGCCGGGGATGTGCTCCGGATTCCACGCGTTTCGCACTTCGCCGAAAGCGCTGATCATGGAACTGCCGCCATAGGCAAATTCGTGCAGGTTCTGTTTTCCAAGAAGGACCGCGCCGGCAGCCTTCAGGCGGCGAACAACTTCCGCGTCGTCCCGGGGGATGCGGTCTTTGAAAACGAAACTGGCGGCGGTGGTGCGCACCCCAGAGGTGTCGATCAAGTCCTTGAGGGCGAGCGGAATGCCGTGCAGCGGTCCGCGCCAGTCACCCCGTCGTATCTCGGCTTCGGCTTGGCGAGCCTGCGCCAGGGCCGATTCCGCCGTGACCGTAATGAACGCATTCAGCCTGGGATTGAGTTTTTCAATGCGCGCCAGGCAGGCGGTCGTGAGCTCGACCGGTGAGACTGAGCCCTGGCGTAGCAACTCGCTGGTTTGCAGAATGGAGTGCGGCAAGCGATGCTTTCCTCGTTGTGCGGAAATATTATCCTTTAAGTGGAACCACGTAGGCCCGGGCGCCTCGCCCGGGCGGGTGAGGACACCCGCCCATACGTGGGCGGCGGGCGATGGGCTTGGCCGGGTTCCGAAAAGTCTATAATCACACCGTTATTTAACATTCCACTTCCGGTGGAGGTCTAAAATAACGCCATGGCACAGATGACTGCGACTCCGGCCGGCACGCAAGGGTTTTTTGTCGATGGCAAATGGATCGAAGAAGGCGACCCGGTCGAGATCCGGTCACCGTATGACGGCAGCGGGATCGCTTCTGTCTTCCAGGGCAGGCGGGAACACGCCGAGGCCGCGATTGCAGCTGCGGTAAAGGCTTTCGGAACCACCCGGCGGCTTCCGGCTTTCGAGCGCCAGCGCGTGCTGCGGCGGGTGTCGGAGAATATCTACGAGCGCAAACAGGAATTTGCCCGCACCATGGCACAAGAGTCGGGCAAGCCGATCAAAGCCGCGCGTACCGAGGTCGAGCGTGCCATCTTTACTTTCAACGTTGCCGCCGAGGAGAGCACGCGGATTTACGGCGAGTACCTGCCGCTCGACTGGCAGGAGTTTACCGCCGGACGCTGGGGCATTGTGCGCCGCTTTCCTCTGGGACCGATTGCCGGCATCACTCCCTTCAATTTCCCCCTGAATCTGGTGGCGCACAAGGTTGCTCCCGCCATTGCCGCCGGTTGCCCCCTGGTCCTGAAACCCGCGCCCCAGACTCCTCTGACCGCGTTGCTGCTGGCGGAAGCGGTGCAACAGGCGGGCTGGCCGGACGGCGGATTGAATGTGCTTCCTCTTTCAAACGACGACGCCGGACTGCTGGTCACCGATGAGCGCATCAAGTTGATCAGTTTCACCGGCAGCGCGACTGTGGGCTGGCAGATCAAGAAAAATTGCGGGAAGAAGAAAGTCGTCCTTGAACTTGGGGGCAACGCCGGGGTAATCGTGCACAGCGACGCCGATCTGGCATATGCCGCTGACCGTTGCGTGGTGGGCGGCTTTTCCTACGCCGGTCAGACCTGCATTTCGGTACAGCGCATTCTGGTGGAGCGCTCCGCCTTTGCCAGGTTTACGGACCATTTGCTGGAGGGCGTGAAGAAACTGAAGACGGGAGATCCGCTGGATGATTCCACCGACCTGGGGCCGCTGATCCGCGAGAGCGATGCGGTCCGCGCCAGTGACTGGATTCAGGAGGCGGTGCGAGGCGGGGCCCGCCTGCTGTGCGGGGGACAGCGCCATGGGTCAGTGCTCGAGCCCACCGTTCTCACCGGCACCCGCCCGGAAATGAAAGTAAATTGCCAGGAAATATTCGCTCCGGTGGTCACGGTTGAGCCGTATGACGACTTCAATCAGGCCCTGAAGCAGATCAACAATTCTCCCTACGGCCTGCAGGCGGGACTGTTCACCCGCGACGCCAAGCTGATCTTCAATGCCTACGAAGAACTGGAAGTCGGCGGGCTGATTGCCGGAGATGTGCCCGCGTTCCGCATCGACCACATGCCCTATGGCGGGGTCAAAGACTCCGGCCTTGGCCGCGAAGGCCTGCGCTACGCCATCGAAGAAATGACCGAACCCAAACTGCTGGTGATGAACCTCAAGTAGATCGGGCAGCCGGCGGTACGTTATCGCACGGAGCCACAGATCGATTTCGCAGAAGCGAACTTTTCCCCACGGCGGGAATTCCGATTGTGCATCCACAATCTTTGGCCTGCTATAATCTCCAGTTTTATTGCTGGCCAGGTTTGCGGCTTAATGCCGCTTCGCTTAACGCTGCACCAACCGGTCGCCTGTCATGGGGCGCCGAGGCACGAAACGCCCTCTTTCGATGCAGATCTTTCACCGCAGCACGAACACACTTTCGCGAGCGACGATCTATGGCGCCATATTCGTCGTAGCGGCGTTGTTCTGGGCGGCGGCGGAGATTCAGCGCTCGCCCTACGTGACGTATGCCGGAGTGCGCCGGCCGCAGCCGGTGCCGTTCAGCCATCAGCACCACGTGGCTGGATTGGGAATCGATTGCCGTTACTGCCATACCTCGGTCGAAACTTCTGCTTTCGCGGGTATTCCGCCAACCAAGACCTGCATGAACTGCCACGCGCAAATCTGGACCAACGCAGCCCTGCTCGAGCCGGTGCGCGAGAGTTACCGGAGCGGGAAGTCGCTGGTCTGGACCCGGGTCAACGATTTACCCGACTTCGCCTATTTCAATCACAGCATTCATATCAACAAGGGCGTAGGCTGTAACACCTGCCACGGCCCGGTGGACCGCATGCCTCTGATGTATAACCAGGCTTCGCTTCAGATGGAATGGTGCTTAGGGTGTCATCGAGCGCCGGAGAAGAATCTGCGCCCGCGCGACCAGGTTTTCAATATGCGTTACGAGCAGCCATCGAGCAGCAAGCCGGTGGAGTTCGATGGCAAGGAATACACCGACCAGATTTCCCTCGGCACGGACCTGGTGAAGAAGTACAAGTTGCGCACGGTAACGGACATCACCAGCTGTTCGACGTGCCATCGGTAGAGTTTGGTTGATGGAGGACGGGCGTCTCGCCCGTCTGGCCGGGCGGGGACCTCCGGCCTCCATGGGCAGAGCATGAAGATGGAAGAACAACCCGAAAAGCCGCGCCGCGAGGACGTTTGCCCCAGCAAGAAGGGCGCGCTCGATCTGGACGCGGCCCGCGACCGCCTTGCCGAGGCCCAGGGTCCGGAGTACTGGCGCAGCCTCGAGGAACTGGCGGGCAGCCCTGATTTTCAGGAAATGCTGCACCGGGAATTTCCCAAGGGCGCGTCGGAGTGGCTGGATTCGGTTTCGCGCCGCGGCTTCCTCAAACTCATGGGGGCATCGCTGGCCATGGCCGGCATGAGCGCCTGCACCAAGCAGCCGCTCGAACCGATTGTTCCATACGTTAAGCAGCCGGAAGAGGTCGTTCCCGGTCGGCCTATGTTTTTCGCCACAGCATTCACGCTAGGGGGATACGCGAGCCCGGTTCTGGTCGAGAGCCACCTGTATCGTCCCACCAAAATTGAAGGTAACGACCAGCATCCCGCCAGTCTCGGCGGCACCGACATCTTCTCCCAAGCCTCGATCCTTGGAATGTACGACCCCGACCGCTCGCAGACCGTGACCTACCTGGGTGAAATTCGTTCCTGGGGATCGCTGGTCGAGGCCCTGCGCGCGCCCCTGAATATTCAGAAAGGATTGCAGGGAGCAGGCATCCGCATTCTGACTCCGACCGTTTCCTCGCCCACGCTCGCGGACCAGTTGCAGTCGTTTCTCAAGGCGAATCCCCAAGCCAAGTGGCATGTGTACGAACCGGTCAATCGCGACAACGTGCTCGAAGGCGCAAAGCTGGCCTTCGGGCAGCCGGTTGAGACGCGCTACGACTTTTCAAAAGCCGACGTCATCCTCTCGCTCGATGCCGATTTCCTGTACGCAGGCTACCCCGGCTTCACACGCTATGCCCGCGATTTCGCCAAGCGGCGCAACCCCGAGGCAGGCGAGATGAGCCGGCTGTATGTGGCGGAGAGCACGCCCAGTTCGACGGGCGCCAAGGCCGACCACCGGTTGCCGGTGCGAGCGGTTGAGATCGAATCGTTCGTGCGGGCGCTGGATATGATGCTCGGCGACGATACTGACCGGAGCATGGTCCGCGCGGAACAGCAGAAATTCCTGGATGCGGTGCTGGCCGACCTCAAGAGTCATCGCGGATCCAGTGCGGTGATCGCCGGGGACCACCAGCCGGGAGTTGTACATGCTTTCGTTCACCGGATCAATCAAACTCTGGGCAATCTCGGTAAGACGGTTTTCTACACCGATCCGGTCGATGCGAACCCGATAAACCAGGCCGAGTCACTCAAGGACCTGGTCGCCGACATGCGCGGCGGCAAGGTGGACATCCTCATCATCCTGGGCGGAAATCCTGCCTACGATGCCCCAGCAGACTTCGGATTTGCCGATGCGCTCAAGAACACGAGCATTCCTCTGCGTGTGCATCTCGGCCTCTATCAGAACGAGACCGCGGAACTCTGCCAATGGCACGTGAACCAGGCCCACTACCTCGAAGCATGGGGCGACGGGCGCGCTTATGACGGGACAGTCAGCATTGTTCAACCTTTGATTGCGCCGTTGTACGAGGGCAAGAGCGCCTGCGAACTGGTTTCCATGCTGTCGGGGCAGGCCGACACCGGCGGCCATGAAATCGTGCAGGCCTACTGGAAGAAGCAGCATCCCGGCGCGGACTTCGATGAATTCTGGAGAAAATCGCTCCACGACGGCTGGATTGAAGGCACCACATTCGCTGCGAAGCAGGTTGCGAACAAGAACGCAAGTTTCCCAGCCACATCGCGGGCCGACGACAAGGCCATCGAAATCAACTTCCGGCGCGATCCCTCCATCTACGACGGACAATTCTCCAACAACGGCTGGCTGCAGGAGTTGCCCAAGCCGATGAACAAGCTCACCTGGGACAACCCGGTGCTGATGGGGCCGGCCATGGCGGAGCGCATGGGGATCAAAACCGAAGACCTGGTCGAGCTTGAACTCAATGGCAAGAAAGTGACTGCTCCGGTCTGGATCCAGGTGGGCCATCCCGACAATTCCGTCACCGTCTTCCTGGGTTACGGACGCCGCCGCGCCGGACGAGTCGGCACTGGCGCCGGTTTCGACATTTACGTGCTCCGCACCAGTGCGACGCCCTGGTTTACCAGCGGCGTTGTGATACGCAAGGTTGGAGGCACGTACAAGCTGGCATCCACGCAGGGCTACCAGACCATGGAGACGCCCACTGGCGCACGTCCCTTGGTGCGCACCGCGAGCATCGAGGAGTACCGCAAAGAGCCTGACTTCGCACGCGAAGAAGAACCGCCGAAAGAATTAACTTTGTACAAGCCATACCCCTATGCGGCCGGACCCTACGCCTGGGGCATGACGGTGGACATGAACGCTTGCGTAGGCTGCAACAATTGCGTGGTCGCCTGTCAGTCCGAGAACAACATTGCGGTGGTGGGCAAGGAACAGACCGTGCTGGGCCGGCACATGCACTGGATTCGCATCGACTCTTATTACCAGGGCGATCGCGACAATCCTAAAGCCTACTTTCAGCCGGTGCCGTGCCAGCAGTGCGAGAACGCTCCCTGCGAAGTGGTGTGTCCGGTGGGCGCGACCGTGCATAGTAGCGAAGGCCTGAATGATATGGTTTACAACCGCTGCGTGGGGACACGTTATTGCTCCGACAATTGTCCCTACAAAGTGCGGCGCTTCAATTTCCTGCTGTTTCAGGACTGGGAAACTTCGCAGTTCAAGATGATGCGCAATCCGGACGTGACCGTGCGCAGCCGCGGCGTGATGGAGAAGTGCACGTACTGCGTGCAGCGCATCAACGAACACCGGATCGATGCCGAACGCGAGGACCGCAAGATTCGGGACGGCGAGTTGCAAACGGCGTGCCAGCAGTCGTGTCCGGCGAACGCCATTGTTTTCGGCAACATCAACGATCCCGAGAGCAAAGTTTCAAAACTGAAGGCGCAGGGACGAAATTATGGATTGCTGGCGGACCTGAACACGCGTCCCCGCACCACGTACCTGGCGGACATACGCAACCCGAATCCTGAACTCGAAGCAGAGCACAGCTAAATCATGGACGAACCGATAGAAACACGAGCGCCGGTCATCGAACCCGGATATACCCTGGGTTCGGTCACGGACAAGATCAGTTCGATCGTGCTGACTCGTCCTACTTCCAACGCATGGTTCGTGGGCTTTGGCCTGATGTTCCTGCTTACCATGATGCTGCTCTTCGCCATGGGCTATCTGTTCGTGAAGGGCGTCGGCATCTGGGGCGTGACCATCCCCATTGGCTGGGGTTTTGCCATCGTCAACTTTGTCTGGTGGATCGGAATCGGGCACGCGGGCACGTTGATTTCCGCCATCCTGTTGTTATTGCGGCAATCGTGGCGCAACTCCATCAACCGTTTCGCCGAGGCCATGACGCTTTTTGCCGTGGCCTGCGCGGGAATTTTCCCCGCCATCCACGTGGGACGGCCCTGGGTCGCATACTGGCTCTTTCCTTATCCCAACACCATGAACGTGTGGCCGCAATTCCGCAGCCCCCTGGTATGGGACGTCTTCGCGGTCTCGACTTACGCCACCATCTCGGCGCTCTTCTGGTTTATCGGACTCATTCCCGATCTTGCTACCCTGCGCGACCGTTCGGAAGAACGCTGGAAGAAAATCATCTACGGCATGCTGGCCATGGGCTGGCGTGGCTCGGCGCGGCACTGGCATCGTTACGAAACCGCATACCTGCTGCTGGCTGGACTGGCTACGCCCCTGGTGTTGTCGGTCCACACCGTGGTGAGTTTTGATTTCGCCGTGGGCATCGTGCCCGGCTGGCATACCACCATCTTCCCGCCTTACTTCGTGGCGGGCGCCATTTACTCCGGCTTCGCCATGGTACTGATGCTGGCGATTCCCATTCGCAAGATTTACAAGCTGGAAGATTTCATCACGGAGCGGCATCTGCAGAACTCGGCCAAGGTGATGCTGGCCACCGGGCTGATTGTGGCCTACGGCTACGGCATTGAAGCTTTCATGGGTTGGTACAGCGGGAACCGCTACGATGCTTTCCTGCTGTGGAACCGCCTGCACGGGCCCTACTCGTTTTTCTACTACATGCTGCTGATCTGCAACCTGGGCATTCCGCAGGTTTTGTGGATCTCCAAGTTGCGCAGCAGTCCCTTGTGGCTCTTCCTGGTCTCGCTGGTTGTGCTGGTAGGCATGTGGCTGGAGCGCTTCATCATTGTCGTGGTCAGCCTGCACCGCGACTTCCTCACTTCTTCCTGGGGTATGTACTATCCCACCCGCTGGGACTGGATGACCTACATAGGAACCATCGGCATGTTCCTCGCTGCCATGTTCCTGTTCGTGCGCATCCTGCCCATGATTTCGATTTTCGAAATGCGGACCTTGCTTCCCGAGGCGGAGGTCAAGGAATGAAGCGCACAAAAGCCTACGGGCTGATGGCCGAATTCGATTCTGTCAATTCGTTGGTGGATGCGGCCAACCGCACGCGGGAAGCCGGTTACAAGCGGATTGACGCTTACAGTCCGTTCCCGGTCGAGGGCCTGGCGGAAGCGATCGGGTTCCATCACGATGAAGTGCCGCTGGTCGTGCTGATCGGCGGCCTGATCGGTGGCCTCAGCGGATACCTGATGCAGTATTGGATTTCGGTGGTGAGCTATCCGGTCAACGTGGGTGGCAAGCCGTATCATTCGTGGCCGGCGTTCATCGTCCCGACATTCGAGTTGACCATTCTCTTTGCCGGGATCTTCGCGGTGTTCGGCATGCTGGCGCTCAACGGGCTACCCATGCCCTACCATCCCGTGTTCAATGTTCCGCGTTTCGCGTTCGCGACGAAAGACAGGTTTTTCCTGATCGTGTTCTCCTCCGATCCAAAATACAACCCGGTGGAAGTCCGCCGCCTGCTGGAAAGCTTTGGGCCGCGCTCCATATCGGAGGTGCCCGATTAAGCCGCGGCGCAAGCACGATGTAGGCGCGAGCGTCCGCTCTCGTGCGGGAAGTCACCACGAACCACGTGGGGACAGCCGCCCTCGGCTGTTCGGTCGAGCCAAAGCTCGACAGTCTTGGTACGGACCTCCTACGACAACTAGCAACACAGCGGAGCTTCGCTCGGCTGGACAGCCGGGGGCGGCTGTCCCCGCGTGGTTCGTGATTGCACGAGCGCGGACGCTCGCGCCTTCATTGCGGATCACTATGTTGCTTGCGGCCCTGCTGCTGCTGGCTGGGTGCCGGCAGGACATGCACGACCAGCCGCGCTTCAAGCCTTTTGCCCGCAGCGATTTCTATACCGATCTGCGCTCGGCGCGGCCGCCGGTGGAAGGCACAGTCGCCCGCGGCGAGTTGCGTGAAGACACCTATCTATATACCGGAAAAATAGGCAGCAATCCCGGAGACTACATGCCCTTTCCGGTCACCGCGGAAGTCCTGGCCCGCGGACAGCAGCGTTACGACATCTACTGCGCGCCCTGCCATTCCCGCATGGGCGATGGCAACGGCGTGGTTCCCTCGCGTGGTTTTCCGCGCAAGCCGCCCTCTTATCACATCGAGCGTTTGCGCAAGGCGCCCCTGGGATACTTCTTCGACATAATCACCAACGGTTTTGGAGCCATGCCCGACTACGCCTCGCAAATCGCGCCCCGGGACCGATGGGCCATCGTGGCCTACATCCGCGCCCTGCAGTTGAGCCAGGACGCCTCGGCCGCCGACGTTCCTGCGGGACAGAAAGTTCCCTCCGAGCCGCCGCGGTTTGAGGAACTCGGGTCTGGCGCCACGCTGCCCGTGGTCGAAACCAAACCTGCGCATGAGGAGCCGAAATGAGCGCGGTCCCCATGAGCAAGCTCGACCTGATGACGCCGCCGGTGGTGAAGACCATTCAACAGCGGTCGTTGCTGGTCGGATTAGTTTTCGGAGTGATCGCGGCCGTGGGCGCATGGCTGCAGCCCGACCTGTTTTTCCGCGCCTACCTAATGGCTTTCATGGCATGGCTGGGAGTCACTCTGGGATCGATGGCGATTCTCATGCTTCGCCATTTGACCAAGGGCGCATGGGGAATGGTCATTCGCAGAATCCTGGGTGCGGCCATGCGCTGCGTACCGCTGATGGTGGCGTTGTTCATCCCTCTGCTGTTTGGAATACGCCGGCTCTATATCTGGGCCCGTCCGCTGGAGGGTATTGCGGACAAACATCTGCGCGAACACCTGCAGGAACTCACGCGAAGCTATCTCTCGGTAAATGGATTTATCATCCGGGCAGCGATCTATTTCGCCATCTGGTGGGCACTGTCTTTCTTCCTGACTAAATGGTCGGCGGAGCAGGACCATCCGCCCATGCGCGATAACAGCGCGCGCTTCAAGGCCCTGAGCGGGCCGGGCCTGATCCTCTACGGCTTTACCATCACCTTCGCCGCGATCGATTGGATCATGTCCATTGACCCCAGCTGGATTTCCACCATCTTTGGCCTGTCATTCCTGATCGGGCAGGTGCTGTCGGCGCTGTGTTTTGCCGTGGTGGTTGAGCGGATCCTCTTCCGCTACAAACCCATGTCGGAATTGCTCAAGCCCGAGCAGGTGCACGATCATGGAAAATTCATGCTCGCCTTCATCATGGTGTGGGCCTATTTCGCGTTCTCGCAGTGGCTCATCATCTGGGCGGGAAACTTGCCCGAAGAAATCACCTGGTACATACGGCGCTTGAATGGCGGCTGGGGATACGTGGGCCTGGTCCTGGTACTGTTCCACTTCGCGGCGCCGTTCGTGTTCCTGATTTCGCGTCCGTTCAAGCGTGATATCACGCGGTTGGTCTGGCTGGCGGCGTGGCTTTTGCTGATGCGATACGTGGACTTGTTCTGGATCGTCGAGCCCAACTTTTCCGTGACCTTCAACCTTACCTGGCTGGACATCGTGGTCCCGATCGCAATGGGAGGGTTGTGGCTGGCGTATTTCTTCCGCAATCTCAGCGCCATGCCACTGGTGCCGGCCTACGACGTTTTTGCGGTCGAAGTTCTGGAAGCGGCACACGAGTAGATGAGTCGAGCAACTAAGTGATGACTGACGACATTCACATCGACGGGCACAACGAGGAAGCGGAGTTTGAGCGCCAAGACCTCGGGGCAAAACCGGTCATCCTCTTTCTGGTAGGTTTGACGGTCGGATGTCTGCTGGTGGCTCTCGCCCTGAGGGGAATGTACAGCTACCTCGACGCGCGGGAGAATCGCCATCAACCCGCGCTGAATCCGCTGGTGCAGCAGACCCATACGGACACGCGGTCAGTTGCGCGGGGCGACATCGCGAAATTTCCCCAGCCGCGCCTGGAAACCAACGAGCCCAGTGAGATCAATGAGTTTCGCTTACATGAAGAACAGATGCTGCACAGTTACGGTTGGGTCGATCAGTCCGCCGGGGTGGTGCGGATTCCCATTGACCGCGCCATGGACTTGCTGGCGCAGCGCGGGCTTCCCACCCGGCCGCAGGCCGGCACGGTTCCGCCATCGGAAATAAACACGGTAAAAGAAGCGGCGCGGCGGTCAGACACCAGTCGCCAGCCCGTGAAGAAAAGGCAATAGGAAGGCCGTGAAGGGCGTGAATCGAACGAAGCCGGGTTTGGGAAGGGCACGACTTTATTCGTGCCGAACGAAGTTCGGGATTCGAGCGGCTTTAGCCGCTGGGGTTTGTTGTAGCGACTAAGCAATGCTGAAGATAGCAACCATATCGAAGCGGACTCTGCTCGCCACTCTCGTGGCGGGGCTGATGGCGCTGCCCTGCTTCGGCCAGGGCATGACCAAGGGCATCATGTCGCCACCGGCCAATGTGCGTCCCCCCGGCCTGCAGAATGTCGGTATCGAGCAGCATCTGGATGAACAGATTCCCGCGGACCTCAGCTTCCGCGATGAAACCGGCAAGCCCGTCCACCTGGGAGATTACTTCGGCAAAAAGCCGATGATCCTCAATCTGGTCTATTACAACTGCCCTATGCTTTGCGGCGAGGTGCTCAGCGGCCTGGAAGGTGCATTGCGGGTGTTGAAATTCGACGTGGGAAAGGAATTCGATGTCCTGACCGTAAGCTTCGATCCTCGCGAGACCCCGGACATGGCCACCAGGAAGAAGGCCGAATTCCTGAAGCGTTACGGCCGCGCCGGAGCCGCCGAAGGCTGGCACTTTCTGACCGGCCCGCAGGAATCGATTGACGCGCTGACCAAGGCCGCCGGCTTTCAGTACCAGTACGATCCCAAGACCGGCCAGTTCGCGCACGCCACCGCCATCATGATTCTTACGCCGGAGGGCAAGATTGCGCAGTACTACTACGGCGTGGACTACGCGCCCAAGGATTTGCGCCTGGGATTGATCCAGGCGTCCGAGAACAAGATCGGCACGCTGGCCGACCAGGTGTTGCTGTACTGCTATCACTACGATCCCACGACCGGCAAATACGGGGCGATTATTTCGCGAGTTCTGAAGCTGGCGGGGATTGCAACGTTGTTGGGGCTGGGGATTCTGATGACTGTCCTAATCCGCTTGGGGTCGGGGCCCAGGGGGCATGAGGCGCGCTGAGGTGTTTGGGTATGCAAGACCTGAAGTCAAAGGCGGCGGGCGAGGGCGCCCGCCCCACACTGGGAGTGCTGACGACCGGGTACTGACCGACGACTGACTATGTTCGATACTTTTCCACTTTGGCCAACACGGGCTTCGACCACTGCCGGAAGCGTGGACGCGCTCTTCATCTTTCTGGTGGCGTTGTCTGCGCTCATGAGTCTGGCCATCTTCACCATGATTACGGTGTTCGCGGTGCGCTACCGGCGCCGCAGAGGCGTCGCATCCGAACAGATCGAAGGCTCGACCGCGCTGGAAGTGACCTGGTCGGTGATTCCGCTTTTTATTTTTGTCGTGATCTTCGTCTGGGGGGCGGTCATCTACTTCAAGGAACGCACGCCTCCGCGCGGCGCCACCGAAGTCTATGTCGTCGCCAAGCAGTGGATGTGGAAGCTGCAGCACGAAGAAGGCCAGCGGGAGATCAACCAGCTGCACGTGCCCCTGGGCCGCGACGTAAAGTTGATTCTGACCTCGCAGGATGTCATTCACAGCTTTTACGTTCCCGCTTTCCGCATCAAGCAGGACGTCCTGCCCGGCCGCTACACCACAGCCTGGTTCCATCCCACCAGGGCGGGGACCTATCATCTGTTCTGCGCCGAGTATTGCGGATCGCAGCACTCGGGAATGATTGGACAAGTTGTGGTGCTCGAACCGGCGCAGTACGAGAACTGGCTCAGTGGAGGTGGCGCTTCCGGGACCATGGCTTCGAACGGCCAGAATATGTTCCAGCAACTGGGCTGCTCTACCTGTCACCGCTTCGATACCCAGGGCCGCGGTCCGAATCTCGTCGGACTCTTCGGCAAGCCGGTGCAACTGGAAGACGGGCGCGTCGTCACAGCCGATGAGAACTATATTCGCGAATCCATTTTGACGCCGGGCGCGAAAGTGGTGAGCGGATTCAAACCCATCATGCCGGTCTTCCAGGGACTGGTGAGCGAGGAACAGCTCAACGCGCTGGTGGCATACGTAAAATCATTGAACCCGAGTCCCTCGGGAGCGGCGGGCGGCCCGACGGTGGTTCCGTCAGGCGCGAAGCCGCAGGAAACCAAGGTGCAATAGCGATGGCTACCGCAGCAATCACCGCGGAACGCGAGAATTATCTCAACCAGGAATATGGCATCAAGTCCTGGCTACTGACCGTCGATCACAAGCGCATCGCGCTGCTCTACCTACTGTCCATCACCTTCTTCTTTTTTATTGGAGGATTTTTCGCCCTGCTGATCCGGCTGGAGCTGCTGACTCCGGCGGGCGACCTGGTGCAGGCCGACACTTACAACAAGCTCTTCAGCATGCACGGCATGGTGATGGTTTTCTTTTTCCTTATCCCCTCGATCCCCGCCGTGCTGGGCAATTTCCTGGTGCCCCTGATGATCGGCGCCAAGGACCTGGCCTTCCCGCGAATCAATCTTCTGAGCTGGTATCTGTACATCATCGCCGGCATCCTCATGCTGCACTCCATGCTCACCGGCGGCGTGGACACAGGCTGGACTTTCTACACGCCTTTCAGCACCGCCTTCAGCAACACCAAGGTGATCGAGGCCGGCCTGGCCATCTTTATCTCGGGATTCTCCTCGATCCTGACCGGCTTGAACTTCGTGGTCACCATTCACCGCATGCGGGCCCCGGGGATGACCTGGGATCGTCTGCCTCTGTTCATCTGGGCCCACTACGCCACCAGCATCATCCAGTTGCTGGGGACGCCCGTGATCGCGGTGACGCTGGTTCTGGTGGTCCTCGAACGGGCATTGCACCTCGGGATTTTCGATCCCACTCGAGGCGGCGACCCGCTGCTGTTCCAGCACCTGTTCTGGTTTTATTCCCATCCTGCCGTGTACATCATGATTCTGCCCTCGATGGGAGTGGTCACCGAAATTATTCCGTGCTTCTGCCGCAAGCGGATTTTCGGCTATAAGTTTGTCGCCCTCTCGAGCATCAGCATTGCCGTCTTCGGCTTCCTGGTCTGGGCCCACCACATGTTTGTGGCTGGGATTTCGCTTTACGCTGCACTCATTTTCTCCGCTCTCAGCTATCTGGTCGCGGTGCCCTCGGCCATCAAGGTCTTCAACTGGACCGCCACCATGTACAAGGGGTCGATTACGTTCTCCACCCCCATGCTGTACGCCTTCGGTTTCGTCGGCCTGTTTACCATGGGTGGCCTTACCGGATTGTTCCTCGCCGCTTTGGGAATTGATGTGCACGTGACCGACACCTACTTCGTGGTGGCCCATTTTCACTACATCATGGTGGGCGGCGCGCTCATGGGCTACCTCGGAGGCATGCACTTCTGGTGGCCAAAAATTTCCGGACGGATGTATCCCGAGTCGCTGGGCCGGCTGGCCGCGCTGATTGTCTTCCTGGGATTCAACCTGACTTTCTTCCCGCAGTTCATTCTGGGCTACCTGGGCATGCCGCGGCGCTACTGGCAGTATCCTCCGGAATTCCAGGTCCTGAACGTGCTGTCCACCGCCGGGGCCACCGTTCTTGCCGTCGGTTACCTTTTGCCGATGGTGTATTTCCTGTGGTCCATGCGCTACGGAAAAGTTGCTCCCGACAACCCCTGGGGCGCATCCGGTCTGGAATGGATGACCACCTCGCCGCCTCCCACCTTTAATTTCGACAAGCCCCCGGTGGTCACTTGGGAAGCCTACGATTACGAGCACATTCCGGCTCCGCAGGAGGCGCGCAGTGGCGGATAGCCCGATCGCGGTGGAGCATCACAATCCGGCGCTCAAGCATCACTTCGCGGACATGGAACAGCAGCGCCAGGCCTCGTCGCTGGGCATGTGGCTGTTCCTGGCGACGGAGATCATGTTCTTCGGCGGCATGTTCTGCGCCTATCTCATCTACCGTCTCTGGTACTTCCCCGACTTCGCCGCGGCCAGCAATTCGCTGGATATCACCCTGGGCACGGTCAACACCGCCGTACTCATCTGCAGCAGTTTGACCGTGGTGATGGCAGTACGTGCCGCGCAGCTGGGCAAGCGTCAGCAACAGGTGATTTATCTTGCCCTCACCCTGGTTTTGGGTCTGGCCTTCCTGGGAGTCAAAGCCGTCGAGTGGACCAGCAAGTTCAAAGAGCATCACATTCCCGGACCCACGTTCAATTTTGAAGGCAGCATTCCCAGCCATCCCGACCAGCCGGTGGACCAGCATCACGCCCAGATTTTCTTCTCGCTCTACTTTGCCATGACCGGCATGCACGCGCTGCACATGATCATCGGGGTCGGAATTTTCAGCTATTTGCTTTACTACGCGTGGAAGGGCAAGTACACGCCCGAATATCACACGCCGCTGGAGAACTCAGGCCTGTACTGGCACTTTGTGGATATTGTCTGGATTTATCTGTTTCCGTTGCTGTACTTGATCGATCGGAAGAAATAGTTTCTTTGCGTTCTTTGCGGATCCTTTGCGTCCTTTGCGGTTAAAAGCTTTTACCGCAAGGATGGCAAACGGCGCAAAGGAAAACGAGCGCCATCATGTCCGAACACATTGTCTCCGCCAAAACCAATATTGCCGTCTGGCTGGCGCTGCTGGTCCTGACCGGCGTCACCGCCGGCGTCGCCTTTATCGATCTGGGCCCCTTCAATACCATCGTGGCCCTGGTCATTGCCACCTTCAAGGCGCTGCTGGTCGTCCTGATCTTCATGCATGTCAAGTACGCCAGCGAGAGGCTCGTCAAGGCGGTAGTGGTCTCTGCGATCTTCTTTCTCCTGTTGCTGTTGGGACTCAGTCTGGCGGACTACACCACCCGGCTGCTCTGATTTGCGATATACTCCGCCGTCTGTGAAAAATAAATAACGACGAGGTGCTGCGATGGCATTCTGCAATTCCTGTGGCGCAACCCTGGACAGCGGAGCAAAATTTTGCAACAAGTGCGGCACCACCCAGCCCGGCGCCGCGGCCGCTCCCATCACTCCCTCCGGAGCCGCTCCCGTTTCAACCCAGAAAAGCGGCAGCGCCCTCAAGATCATTCTGATCGTCGTGGCGGTCATTGTGGTTCTCGGGATTCTGGCGATCGGGACCGTCTCCTTCATCGGTTACCGCATCGCCAAGCGCAGCCGGATTCACAACGAGAATGGGAATGTGCGCGTCGAGACTCCCTTCGGCAGCGTGAATACTTCCACTGATCCCGATGAGGCCGCCCGCAATCTCGGGATTGAGTTGTATCCCGGGGCGGAGGTGGTCAAGGGCAGCACTTCGAACATGACCATGGGCGCGATGCATACCGCCGCTGCGGATTTTGAGACTGGCGATCCAGTCAGCACCGTGGGCGAGTTTTACAAGTCGAGGCTGCCTAACGCCAGCGTGGTCTCTACCACCGGCGACCACTATGCCATCATCTCCACCGACAAGAAAAACATGATTACCATCAACATCGAGCTCAAGGACGGCAAGACCAGAATTCATATCGCCAGAGTTTCCGGAAAAATGGTCAACGGCGGCGATTCCGACAACTGAGGCCAAGTGTGGGGCGGGCGCCCTCGCCCGCCGCCTTTGATTCTGATTTTGATTTCTTTTTGATTGTGAATTTGACTTCTTTTTGATTTGTTTTTAATTTCGATTCTTGCCCGAACCTGAACTTGATTGAGGGATTTCCTTTAATAAAGATTTCCTTTAACGCCCGAAGCAGCGTCAATGACTCCAGCAAAATCCAGTTCAAAATCGGCGGGCGAGGGCGCCCGCCCCACACCTGCCGGCGCCGCCCCGAACTCCCTGGTGGATGCGGCAGCACTGGAACAGGCCCCGCGCCGCCACATCCGCGGCGACGTCCGTTTCGATGCGAGCAGCCGCGCACTCTATTCCACCGACGGTTCCAACTATCGCCAAGTGCCGATCGGCGTGGTTCTTCCCCGTGACTCCGATGACGTCATCGCCGCCGTCTCGATGGCGCGCGAGTACGGCGCTCCGCTTCTGTGCCGTGGGAGCGGGACCTCGCTGGCCGGGCAGTGCTGCAACGTGGCGCTGGTGCTGGATTTCACCCGCTACATGGGCAACATCCTGGAAATCGATCCGCAACGACGTACTGCGCGGGTGCAGCCCGGAGTGGTGCTCGATCATCTGCGTAACGCCGCCGAAAAACATCATCTGACATTCGGGCCGGACCCGGCCAGCCACGATCGCTGCACGCTGGGCGGCATGATCGGCAACAACTCCTGCGGCGTGCACTCCGTGATGGCGGGAAAGACCGACGACAATATTGAAGCTCTCGAAGTCCTCACCTACGACGGTCTGCGGATGAAGGTGGGCAAAACCAGCGATGCGGAACTGGAGCAGATCATTCGCAATGGCGGGCGGCGGGGAGAAATCTACGCCGGCTTGAAGAAACTTCGTGATCAATATTCAGAACTGGTGCGCCAACGCTATCCCGATATTCCGCGGCGGGTTTCGGGCTACAACCTCAACTTCCTGCTGCCTGAAAATGGATTTGATGTAGCCCGCGCGCTGGTCGGGTCCGAAGGTACCTGTGTCTCCGTGCTTGAGGCGACCTGCCGCCTGGTCGAGAGTCCTCCGGCGCGAGTGCTGCTGGTGATTGCCTATCCCGATATCTACGAGTGCGCCGACCATGTGCCCGACGTCATGGCCCACAATCCGATCGGCCTCGAAGGCATTGACGATCTTCTGGTGGAATACACGCGGCGCCGCGGCATCAATTCGGAAGGCCTGGCGCTGCTGCCCGAAGGCGGTGGCTGGCTGCTGGCTGAATTCGGCGCCGATACAATCGCCGCCGCTGAAGCCCAGGCATCCAGCCTGATGCAAGCCCTGAACCGCGGTCCGAATTCGCCCAACCTGCGGCTCTTCACCAACCGCGAGCAGGTCAAGCGGGTGTGGGAAGTGCGCGAATCCAGCCTGGGCGTGATTTCGTACGTCCCCGGTGAAGACCTGACCTGGGAAGGCTGGGAAGATTCTGCGGTAGCTCCGGAAAAACTCGGCAAATACTTGCGCGAGTTGCGCCAGTTGATGACGAGCTTCAACTATCGCGGCACGCTCTACGGACACTTTGGCCACGGCTGCGTCCACAATCGCACCAACTTCGATCTGCAATCGGAAGCGGGCATCGCCAAGTTTCGAAAGTTCATGGAAGCCGCCGCCGACCTGGTGGTCAGCTACGGCGGATCGCTCTCGGGTGAGCACGGAGACGGCCAGGCGCGGGCCGAACTATTGCCAAAAATGTTTGGACCGGAACTGTTGCGCGCCTTTCGCGAGTTCAAAGCTATCTGGGACCCTGCCTGGAAGATGAATCCTGGCAAGGTGGTTGAGCCCTATCGCATGGACGAGAATTTACGGCTGGGCGCGGACTACAAACCCTGGGACCCTGAAACGCATTTTCAGTTTCCTCATGACCACGGCAGCCTGTCTCATGCCACTTTGCGCTGCGTCGGCGTGGGAAAATGCCGCCGCGAAGAGGGCGGCGTCATGTGTCCCAGCTGGCGTGTGACCCATGAAGAGGAGCACTCCACCCGCGGCCGCGCTCACCTGCTCTGGGAGATGGCCAAAGGCGACGTGATTCGCGACCGCTGGCGCGACGAAGATGTAAAACAGTCGCTCGATCTGTGTCTCTCCTGCAAGGGCTGCAAGAGCGACTGTCCGGTGGGCGTTGACCTGGCCACATATAAGGCCGAGTTTCTCTCGCACTATCACGAAGGCCGCCTGCGTCCGCGGAGTGACTACGCTTTCGCCAACATCGACATCTGGGCACGACTTGCTTCGAAGGCAGCCGGGCTGGTGAACCTCGCCACCCAGTTGCCTTTGCTGCGAGACATTGCCAAGTTTGCAGCGGGAATGCCGCATCAACGCAGCGTTCCTGCTTTTGCTCCCGTAAGCTTTCGCAGCTGGTTTGAACGGAGGGAGTCGCCGAATCCCGAGGCCGCGCTGGTCATGATCTGGCCCGATACGTTCAACAATTATTTTCTGCCCGACACCGCCAAGGCGGCGGTCGAGGTGCTCGAGGCAGCCGGGTTTCGCGTGGCAATTCCCGAGTCCATTCTCTGCTGCGGCCGTCCTCTATATGATTTTGGCATGCTGGACCGCGCCAAGCGCCTCTTGCTGAAGATTCTTGACACCCTCGCTCCCGAAATCGAGGCCGGAATTCCTATCGTCGTTCTTGAGCCCAGTTGCGCCGCTGTCTTTCGCGACGAGCTGATCAACCTCTTTCCCAACGATGACCGGGCGCACAAGCTGTCCCGGCAAACATTTTTGCTCAGCGAATTTCTGGAAAAGAGAGCCGCCCACTTTCAGCTTCCTCATCTCGCCGTCAAAGCTCTCATCCACGGACACTGTCATCACAAGTCGCTGATGAAAATGACCGATGAAGAGTCGGTTCTACGAAAAATGGGCATCGACTGGAGCGCTCCCGCACCAGGCTGCTGCGGCATGGCCGGCTCGTTCGGCTTCGAGGAAGAAAAGTTTGACGTTTCGATGGCGATCGGAGAGCTGGAGCTTCTGCCGGCGGTGCGCCACGCCCCGCCCGACAGCCTGATCATCGCCGACGGATTCAGCTGCCGTGAACAGATCGCGCAATCCACCGACCGCCACGCCCTGCACCTCGCTGAAGTAATCGCAACCGCACTGAAAGGCCCGCTGGAAGCGGGTGGCACGTATCCCGAAAAGCCGCAGGTCGATAGGCGGCAGGCCGAACTGGATCGCTCAATGAAGCAGGCAGGCCTGGCAATGGCAGGAATCGCCGCAGGAGTCGCTCTGCTGTGGTGGCTAAAGGGGAGGGATAAGTAAATGTGGGCGCGAGCGTCCCGCTCGTGCGTCCCAAGCGCCACCGCATGGGTCATACGGCCAATTCTGCTGGCGCAACCGCTTGACTGAGTCTTCCTCCCGCCGTATCCTGTTTTTGTTCTGGCCAGCGGCCAGAACCATTTCTCCTCAGGAGGCGCCTATGTCTGCCCTGTTCATGCGGAAGCATAGGTCTGCCTCTGCCCTGTTTTTCTAGGCGCACAGCTTAGTTCCGGTTCTTCAGAATTCCCGCACGCGCAGAGCCAGACCTTCTTCCACCCCATCGCTATTCTCCTGGTCCCAGTTGCCGCCACTCGACAGCAACTGAGTCCTTCATCGCATTGGAGCCAAGCGGACCGTTTGAGACGGTCTCAGGGAAGGAGTTTTCCCCATGGAATTCACCACGCACCTCGGGTCCACGGACCTTGCGGACCTGGGGTGGAATTCTTTCTTCGAAAGCTATTTTGCGGAGTTCAAGCAGCCCGGCCTCCTGCCAGCCCGCGTGGTTGAGGAGTTCAAGGGCTTCTACCGCGTGAGGTCAGCGCAGGCAGAGTACCTGGCGGAAACCGCTGGCAAGCTGCAACATCTGGCCGCCAGCCGGGAAGATCTGCCCGCCGTCGGGGACTGGGTTGCGATCACAGCGCGCCCCGAAGAAGGCCGGGCGCGCATCGAGCACCTCCTGCCGCGCAGGACCAAACTCTCCCGCAAAGTTGCAGGGCGGGAGATGAGCGAACAGATCGTGGCCACGAACCTGGACACCGTGTTCGTGGTGAGTGCGCTGAATCGCGAATTCAATCTGCGGCGGATTGAGCGCTATCTGACCATCGTGTGGGACAGCGGTGCGCGGCCCGTCGTCCTGCTCAACAAAGCCGACCTCTGTCCGGACGCCGCCGCGCGCGCCGCGGACGTGGAAGGCATCGCCCTGGGAACTCCAGTGCACTTGCTGAGCGCGCTGGAGAAAACTGGCCTCGAAGCCGTGCGGGAGTATCTCACGCGCGGTACGACGGCTGCGTTTGTGGGCTCGTCCGGCGTCGGCAAGTCCACCATCATTAACGGGCTCGCGGATGCAGCCTTGCCGGTACAGACAGTGCGTGAACATGATGACCGGGGGCAGCACACCACAACCTCGCGCCAGATGATCTTTCTGTCCGGCGGAGGCATGCTGATCGATACGCCGGGCATGCGCGAACTCCAGCTCTGGAACCATGAACAGGGCGCCACTCTAGCCTTCGACGACATCGCAACTCTTTCCCAGGGATGCAAGTTTCGGGATTGCGGTCACCGCGGCGAGCCGGGATGCGCCGTGGCCGCAGCAGTCCAGCAAGGCGAGCTCTCACGCGAGCGGCTGGAGAACTATCGCAAGCTGCTGGCCGAACTGCGATTTCAGGAGCGCAAGATGAACCCCGAGGTGGCGCGGCAAGTCAAAGAGGAATGGAAGAAAATCCACAAAGCCATGCGCAAACCTCCGGAACGGTTCTGATAATCACAACCGATTCTGAAAACTAGGAACGTGAACCGAGAATCTCTTCCACGCGGCGCAGGTCTTCCTCGGTATCAACCCCGACGGTGTCATACGGGGTCTCGCGGACGTGAATCCCGATGCCGTTTTCCAGGAAGCGCAATTGCTCCAGGCGCTCGCTGCGCTCGAGCGCGGACTCAGGCAGCGCGACGAAGCGGTCCAGCGCCGCCTTGCGATAAGCGTAGAAGCCGAGATGCTTGAAATATTTCGGTCCGGCGCCGTCGCGATCGAAAGGAATAGTCGCGCGGGAGAAATAGAGCGCGCGTCCCGCTGAATCAGCAACTACTTTTACCGCGCTGGGATTATTTATGTCCGCTTGGGCTGCAGCCGTCATCAAGGTTCCGACCTGCAACGCGGGATCTTGCATGACGTCAATCAGCCCGGCGATGTGTTCCGCCCGGGTCATGGGTTCGTCGCCCTGGATGTTCAGATAGACATCGGCTGCCACCGATTGTGAAATCTCGTGTACCCGCTCGGTGCCGCTGCGGTGCGCAGCGGAGGTCATCTGGGCCTTCCAGCCGTGGCCTTGGCAGACTGAGATAATTTCATTGGAGTCAGTGGCGATGATGACGTCGTCGAGCGCGGGGGAGGGGCGGACGGCCTCGTAAACCCAGCCAATCAGGGGCTTCCCGGCAATTTCGCGGAGCGCTTTGCGCGCCAGCCGGGTGGAGGCGAGACGGGCGGGGATGACGGCAACGGTTCGCATCGATTTCGCTCCCTATCATATATGCCCTGAGTTGATGGAAGACGGGCTTCCCGCCGGTCTGGCACAAGCCTTCTTCCAGACGAGCGGGGACGCCCGTCTTCCATGGCATTTTCAGCCTGTTCACTTCCCCGGTGACTGGCGGCTGACACTGGCGAGACTACGTTATATACTGGTCAACTTGCGGACCTCTGCCCCCCCACTGGTTCCGCGCGTTGGGCTCGTGTGTGCTAGTCCGGGGTTGCCTTTAAGAGCTTCCATTCCCCGTCACGGGCCGAGGTCATTCATGGAAGAGTTCTCCCGAGGCCGCCCCGATGGAAAGCCTTCAGAGCCTGGTGAAGGCGGTGCGGTCGTACGCACGCCGTCCAAGGGTGACAGCTCGTCCCCCGGAGTTGCTCCGCCCTCGGACGCGCCAACCCTGATCGGAATTCCCGGCCAGAATACGAACGTCCCCGCCTCGGACTCTCCGACCATGGTGGACATCCCCGGCAGCAATCCCTCGGATTCGCCTACCATGGTGGACGCGCTGGGCTCGGACTCTCCCACCATGATCGATGGCGCTCCTGGCCCCGGCAAGCCCCCGCCGCCGCGGGTACAGAGGCCCCAGAGCAATCCGTCCACGCTGCAACCGGGCGCGATTCTAGGCCTGCGCTATGAAATCCTGCAAATCCTCGGCGAAGGCGGCATGGGCGCGGTTTACAAAGCTCGCGACCGCGAACTGAATCGCATGGTAGCGCTGAAAGTCATCCGGCCCGATCTCGCCGGCAGCCAAGCCATTATTGACCGCTTCAAGCAGGAACTGCTTCTGGCCACCCAGGTCACCCATAAGAACGTCGTCCGGATCTACGACCTCAGCGAGGCCGATGGCATGAAGTTCATCACCATGGAGTATGTCGAGGGTGAGGATTTGCGCAGCCTGATGATGAGGAAGCAGGGCAAGCTTTCTCCGGAAGAAGCTGTCGAGATCATGCAGCAGACTTGCCGCGCGCTGGAAGCCGCGCACAGTGCCGGCATCATTCACCGCGATCTGAAGCCGCAGAACATCATGCGCGATAAGAGTGGACGGGTCCTGGTCATGGATTTCGGGCTGGCTCGAACCCTCGAAGGCGACGGCATGACCCAGACCGGCGCCCTGGTCGGCACCATGGACTATATGTCCCCGGAACAGGCCCTGGGCAAGGATCTGGACCAGCGCTCGGACGTCTTTGCGATGGGCTTGATCTTCTACGAACTGCTGACCGGCAAGATGCCGTACAAGGCCGACAGCGTCGTGGCCAGCCTGCTCAAGCGCACCCAGGAAAGAGCCTCCCCCGTCTCCAGCCACGATGCCAGCATTCCCAAGCCGCTCAGCAACATCGTCGGCAAGTGCATGGAGCCCGACCTAAAGCTGCGCTACCAGAATTCGGCGGAAATTCTCGCCGACCTGGACGCCTGGCAGGGCGGGCGCGCCGCCGCCACACTGAACTTCCCCGCCAGCAGCAAGCCCTGGGGGCAAACCATCCCGTGGCACTGGATCGGCGGAGTGGCGGCTCTTGTGGTGCTTGTGTTAGTCGGCATTATGTTGCGCGGAAGATTTACAAACGCGACCCCAGCAGCAAACAAATCAGTCTCGGTGCTGGTTGCCGACTTTACGAATCAAACCGGGGACCCGATTTTTGACGACACGTTGGAGCCAATGTTCAACGTCGCACTGGAAGGCGCAAGCTTCATCAATGCTTATAGCCGTGGAACTGCCCACAACCTGGCGAAACAGCTTCCGCATCCTTCGGACAAGCTGGACGAGCAATCGGCCAGGCTCATCGGGGTGAGCCAGGGACTGGCTGCAATCGTAACTGGTTCTCTCAGTCTCCGCGGCGACACTTACAAGCTTTCGGTGGAAGCCCTCGATGCCCGGACCGGCAACAGCATTGCAACCGCGGAAATCAATGCGGCCACGAAAGACCAGCTCCTGCTCGGCATTCCCAAGCTGGCAGCACCTATCCGCAAGGCGCTGGGTGACACCACGCCAGTGGCGGCGCAGCTCGCCGTCTCTGGGCCGTTCACCGCTGCATCTCTGGAAGTCGTGCATTTATACAGCATCGCCATGCAACAACAGTTCGCGGGTAAAACCGCGGAGGCCTTTCAAAGCTTTTCCAAGGCTGCTGAGCTCGATCCCAATTTCGCCCGGGCTTACTCTGGAATGTCCGGAACAGCATATGACCTGGGGCGGCAAGCGGATGGAGAGAAGTACATCAAGCTGGCCATGGAACACCTCGACCGCATGACCGAGCGCGAAAGGTACCATACTCGCGGCTATTACTACCTGGTCGTCGGCAATTATCCGAAGTGCATCGAGGAATACAGCACGCTGGTAAATCAATATCCGGCCGACCGGGTCGGGCAATCGGACCTGGCCTGGTGCTACGCCTCGTTGCGCAACTTTCCCAAAGCAGTGGAAGCCGCACGAAAGGCGGCAGAGATTGCGCCCAAGGGAGCCCTGGAGCACTTGAATCTGGCGTTCTTCAGCTCTTTCAGTGGAGATTTTCAAACCGGCGAGCGGGAGGCACGGGCCGCATCGGACATTACGCCCTCGGAGGTTGCACAGCTCAATCTGGGTGAAGCGCAACTGGGCGAGGGCAAGGTTTCGGACGCTGCCGCAACCTATCACGGGCTGGAGAAATTCGGTCCCAGAGGCGCATCTCTGGCCGCGTCAGCCCAGGCCGATCTGGCGTTATACCAGGGCCGCTTTTCGGAGCAGGTGCGGTTGCTGGAGCAAGGCGCTAAGGCTGATCTCCAGGCGAAAACGCCTGAAAATGCTGCCAACAAGTTTGCTGCCCTGGCCTATGCACAACTGTTACGCGGCCAGAGCGCGGCGGCAATTGCGTCTGCCGAAAAGGCCCTGGCCAATGGGCAAACCATACCCGTCCGCTTCCTCGCCGGGCGTGTGTTTGCGGAGGCCGGAGACACGGCACAGGCGAAAAAAATGGCCGATAGCCTGGCCAAAGAGACGCAAGCTGAACCTCAAGCCTACGCCAAGATCATCGAAGGAAAGATCGCGCTTAAGCAGGGGGACAGCCGACTGGCCGTCAAAAACATCACCGACGCGAACAGCCTGCTGGACACATGGATTGGCAGATTCGAGCTGGGCCGTGCCTACTTCGAAGCCGGCCAGTTCCCGGAAGCGGATTCAGAGTTTGACCAGTGCATCAAACGGCGCGGCGAAGCACTGGAGCTCCTGATGGACAACGTGGTTACCTACGGCTATCTTCCCTACGTCTATTACTATCAGGGACGGGTGCGGCAAGGCCTTAAAACACCCGCCTTCGCGGATTCCTTCCGTACCTACCTGAGCATCCGAGGGCAGTCCACCGAAGATCCTCTGGTGGCTGAAGTTCGCAAGAGCCTGGGGCAATAAGAATCCGTCAAAACTTGTTTCAGCGCGGCAAGACGGCTTTAGGCTGCTGTTAATCCGACTCACACCGTAAAAAAATGCCCGGCAATCGCCGGGCATTTCTATCTGTGACAGGGCTGAACTAGGCCTCTAACCGTTCACACGGAAGAGGCCCATACCGAAACAGCGCACGTGGTTCGGTGAGCGGTCACGGCCCCGCAGGCGCCTCACTTTAGCACCAATGGAGTCGTAGTGGTCTGAGTTTGCTTGCCGCTGTCCAAATCCAGCTTGAAAGTATATGAACCCGAGCAGAACCCCTTCGTGTTCCACGTAAAGGTGAACTGGTTCCCGCTGGGGGTAAACGTGTCGGCGCTGTTCTGTACGACTCCGTTAAGTAATAGGGTGATAGGCCCCACTGTCTTACAGCTTTTGGGAAGCGGGCCGATGGCGACAAGTGTGTTTGCAGCCTGTCTGACTACGGGGTGGCCGGACTTGGCGTCTGCCCAACCGGTACTTGGGGCTACTATGTAGAAGTCATCCTCCAGCGTCCACGTTATGGGCACGAGGCTATTATTTGCGGCGCTGGCCGGTGACGAGAAGGTCGGTACGGTATAGCAGCCCGTCAGCAAGGGCTCAGTAGTTCCGGGAACGATGTTCGAAGCCACGCTCTCCAGAGGCTGCCTCGCGTCATTGTTGATAACCGTGGTGACTTTGTACCGGTAGCCGTTAGTGTTGCAATTCACGGTGTCCTGGAAAGTGGTCTGAGTGCCAGGAACGCTGGTGACCAGCGTAAACGTGCCTCCGGCAGCCGACCGATAGATGTTGTACTGCACAACCTGGCCGAAGGTGGGGGCGATCCAGCTCAGATCTATAAGCCGCGGCGACTCTCCTTCTTTCGTTATGGACAAATTCCTCGGAGGACGCGCGTATGAGTTGGCAGTGTCATGGGTAATGTCGCTGTTGAGACCTCCGCCACCTGCTGGCCTCAGCGCGCCTCCGCCACCCGCCGGCCTCAACGCACCACCGCCACCAGCGGGATGCAACGCGCCTCCGCCACCTGCTGGCCTCAGCGCGCCTCCGCCACCAGCGGGACGAAGTGCGCCTGCTTCTCCGCCCAGCCCAATCGTCGTAATGGTGCCCACCGCGCTGATCTGCTGCAGATCAACACCAGGTGACGGGCCTACTTCACCTTCAGCTGGTGTGCCGTCCCATTCGTTGTGCCCGTGCATAACGTCAGTGGAGCTGCCGTTGAAGTTGATGTCCAGGCCGGTATCATTCGACCAGAAAAAGTTGTTTACGAAGTCGCTGACGTAGGAATATGGCTGCTCATTTTGTGCGATGGGCGTACCGTTACAATGCGCTCCCACCGGGGTACCCCCGGCAACGCTGGTACGTTGATACCAACCCGTTTTGGCATAGTCCGGACTACCCAGGCCTGCTGGGGCCGATCCTTCTGTGAGCGTGGGCAGCTGCTGCTCGGAATAATCCACCACCATCACAGGTTGGCCGAGTAAATTAAGTGGGCCGGGCTTTTCCAGAAGGTCCACCTGGAAAAGGTAACTCATACTGGTTTGGACGTTTGGCTTGCAGTTGGTTTCGAAGGTGGGCGTGTAGTCGTTCGGCAGGTTGTTGTAGAAGGTTCCGCCATGCGTCAGGCCCAGGGTATGACCTAACTCATGCATGAACGTGCCCGCCTTGGTTTGCCATCTGTTGCCGTCGGATGCGGGATTGTTTGGCGGGCCCCAGCCCCCGTAACCCAGCGAGATAACCGAGTTCTGACCACCCACGTCGGAAAATCCGGACATGCTGGTGACCTGCCCGTTCGCCACCGCCAGGTTGGGATCGGTCTTGGAAGTGTAGGTGGCGTTTGCGCTGGCGCCCACCTTTATCGTGAATGTATACGGCGCTGTCGCGCTTACCTTTTGGACGCAGTAAGTGCCGTTCAAGCTGGGGTTGCTGATCGCGAAAATGACGGTGACCCGGCCATTCGGGCAAGTTTTGTCGCCCGGGACTTGGAGAATGCCAGGAGGCGCGGGAGTAGTGAAGGTAACCGTAGTGCCCGATTGCACCACGCTTGTGAGCGTTGTTGGATCTGACAAAAACCAGCTCGGCAGGCCTACTCCATGGGAAAACAATGCGTAGTGATAGCTGTCTTTCTTGCCGTGCGGGAAAACAGCAACGCAGGGTTGATGCACAGCGGGATCACAACCAATCAGGCCCGTCTGTGGATCAATTGTCTGGTTCTTTATATATGAGAGACCTTCCCTGAATCCAATCGTGCCGGGCTCATTGGGGAATGGACACGTAAGATCGATATCACTGCACGTCGCCGGAACGATCTTGCCATTGATGTCATAGGTTAGCGTTTCTGAGATAGCGTTGCCGGGAATCGCATGCAAAACAAATGGCTCGCCGGGGCTGAGGTGGTTGGTGAAAGCGTCAACCACCTTCTCAACAGCCGTTTTCCCGTCAGCAGGATCGACCGCCAGGCGCGGGTCAAACGAATAATCACTGCCTCCTGTCTTACAAGAGTTGGTGTCTTTAGTGTTGCCCGGTGAGGGAGGCCCCGTTACCGTACTGCACATGTAATCGTATTGCAGGAAGATGTCCCTCTGGCCTTTACGTGCGTCGGGGAGGGGCACCCAGGTCGGATCTGTTGAAACTCCTCGGCGGCACTCTCCATTGTTGTAAGCGGCATCGCAGTATCCCTGGTCAGCTTTCCACGAATCCAGAATGCCGTCGCCATCGCTGTTTTTGACCGTAGTACTGAGAATAACCGCGCCCCAGGAGACGCAGCCCGAGTTACTGGAACCGGGCACGACTTGCGTCGTCGCGGAACTAGAGTCCTCTGTTATTGGATTCGGCAGATTCGCACTGGGGAATGTCCATGTGGGATTGTCCCAGCTTCCGTAGTGCCCGGGGAATGCGGGCAGGCTGCCGCTGCCGTAGAGAGACGGAAGTGGGCTAAGGGAATTCGGCCCGCTGCTCAGATAAACGGTCTCAAACTTGTTGCTTTGTCCGCTTCCCACGATGTGAGTCAGTCGAGAGACGGCGTTAGGCGCAGCGTCATAAAACCCCTGCAGCTGTTGGCTCATGACAGTCTGCGCGTTTGTTTGGCCGTAAACACCGTCGTAGATGACAATCGAGTTCAGCGGAACGTCAGGCCCGTTGGCGCCGGAAGGAATTCGATAAATAACGACAAGGGTTGCGCCCAAGGTCAGAGGGGCCTGGGCCCCCACGCTGGGCAGCCAGACTTGGAAGCTGGTGTTTGCGATCGCATTGCCGTTGGGATCCACAGGCAGTGCCCCAGCCACATCGGCGCGATAGGTTCGCACCACCTTCCCTCCTTGCGAACTGCCGGAGCATCCGCCAGAACTCCAGGCAACAGGGCTGGTGGTGGTCAGGTCTGTTCCTGAAATCGCATAACCCGGTGCCGCCGGGCCGCCACTCAGCGGTCCGAAATACCCATTCTTGCCAGATCCGGGCGCGGCTACTTTTTCGACGGTTTGCCAGTAGAGTAAGGCAGCAACAACCTGCCCGCCCGGCGGAACCTGCTTCGTCCCTTGAATGCCCGGGTTGCTATCATCAGGCACTGTGATCGTTCCAACAGCGTAGGAAACGTTTTTGTTCGTCTGGAAGTTCGTATTCATCCCGTACGCGCCGGCGACGATGTAATCGCCGGTCACGAAAAAATTGTTGCCGAAGTTGAGCGGCGGCGTAGGAGATTGCGCGAGACCTACTGTCGGAAGTACCCCCAACAGAACAAGAAGAGGCAGCAATTGCTTGTGCGACATCATAGCAATCTCCTTAACGGATCGTTTTTGTCGGGGCGTGGCCGCGCATCTGCGCACTCGCCTCATTCGGGTGGGGCCGGAGAGCATTATTTCTTTCAGAAAGATACTTGATCCTGGGTTTACGTTCTCAACGCAACTGCGCTCCAAGCCGGGGGAACCGGAGCGTTCTCATCTTAGGCAGGCGAAGGACACGAGTCAAACGTCACCCAATCCAAAAACCGCCGCCCGTATTAGGGTCACAGCCTTCTTAGGGAGCAGACACAGTAGTGAGAAGCTCGCTGGCGCCGATCAGGAATCCGCGCGCTTAACACTCGCGCTACCCTTTTCAAGGCGCGCAGTGCCCCCCACGAAGGTAACAGAATTTTGCTCTCGAATGGCTTGCCTGTCAACGGAATTGCGCTGTCAGGCTGGGTATATCTTGGACGACCAACACCTGGGTCGCGCCCCATGCAACTCCTTGCACACTGCAAAGGGAGGACACGCCGGATGCCCCTCTGGGCTTGCCATTCAGCATGCCTGGGGCCCGGCATGTGATGCCGTTTGCACCCCATCTGACGAATCGACTGATCAAATGTGCAGAGATTTTCCACAGCCCGATACGTTAGTTGTGCCGCTCGGTCTCCCGAACCCGGACGCGCTTTAGCGCGTGTGCTGAGCAGCAGCGGTCGAGAGAGCCGCAGGGAAGCGCGTGAGCCTGCGTCACCCGGGTCAGAGTCGAAGCCGCGCTCTTTACGAGCCCCAAATCCTGCCGTGGCTGACCCGAAACAGGTCCTTAGTTAAGGACTCGTAGAAGCCATGTCGGTTACCCCGTACCTCAGGTGGCCACAGCCCAATTGTCCTTCTTCGCTTTTGTGATAACGTACCCGGCAAAATAGTCAGGCATGAATGGTGGCAGAAAAGCCGGCTGGGCTCCTGGCAAAAGGACGACGTGAAACCTCTCTACATAAAGGTCCATCCGCGGGACAACGTTGCGATCATCGTTAATCCCGACGGCCTGCCGGCGGGCGCACAATTTGCCGACGGGCTGACCTTGCGCGAGCGCATCCCCCAGGCGCATAAGGTGGCGCTGCAGGAGCTTAACCCCGGGGAACCAGTCCGCCGCTACGGCCAGATCATTGGAGTGGCGGCCCGTCCCATCGCCCAGGGTTCTTGGGTGCACGAAGACGCTATCGACTTGCCACGGCCGCCTGCTCTGAGCGAACTGCCGCTGGCTACGGCGACCCCGGCGCCGCAAGCGGCGCTGCCCGGCTACGCGTTCGACGGCTTCCGCAATGCCGACGGTAGCGTGGGAACAAAGAACATTCTTGGCATCACTACCACCGTGCAGTGCGTTGCTCCCACGGTGGAGTACGCGGTGCAGCGAATCAAGCGCGAGATTCTTCCGCGATTTCCCCAGGTGAGCGATGTCGCCGCCATCACCCACGCCTACGGATGCGGCATCGCTATGGACGCGCCCGGCGCTGAGATTCCGATCCGGACGATTCGGCACATCAGCACGCATCCTAACCTGGGAGGAACTCCGCTGGTGGTGGGCCTGGGTTGCGAGAAACTGCAACCGGAGCGATTGCTTCCCGGAAAACCATTCGCGAAGTTGCCGGTGCTGGAAAGCGACCCGTACCTGGTCCGCATGCAGGATGAGCACGGATTCGGCGAAGTGGTAAGCGCGATCATGCGCGCCGCCGAGAAGCGACTCGAACAGCTTAACCGGCGGCAGCGGACCGCGGTGCCCGCATCCGAACTGGTGGTCGGCTTGCAGTGCGGCGGCAGCGACGGCTTTTCGGGCGTGACCTGTAATCCGGCGGTGGGCTATGCCGCCGATCTGCTGGTGCGCGCCGGGGCCACGGTGATGTTTTCCGAAGTCACCGAGGTGCGCGACGCCGTCCACCTGCTGACCCCGCGCGCCATCAATCAGGAAGTGGCCCGCGCCCTGATTCGCGAGATGCAGTGGTACGACGACTATCTGGCGCGCGGTTCAGCCGACCGCAGCGCGAACCCAACGCCCGGCAACAAGCGCGGCGGATTGTCGAACGTGGTGGAAAAGTCGCTGGGGTCGATCGCGAAAGCTGGAAGCTCGGCGCTGATGGCGGTGGCCGCGCAGGGCGAGAAAGTCACGGCGAAAGGATTGGTATTTGCAGCCACCCCGGCCAGCGATTTCATCTGCGGCACGCAGCAGCTTGCCTCCATGAACCTGCATGTGTTTACCACGGGAGAGGGAAGCCCTTACGGGCTCGCTTTAGTTCCGGTAGTCAAGGTCTCTTCGCGGACCGCGCTGGCGGAGCGCTGGCCTGACCTGATTGACGTTGACGCGGGCCGGATCGCAACCGGCGATGCAACCATCGAAGAAGTTGGCTGGGAAATCTTTCGCTACATTCTCGACGTGGCCAGCGGGCGCAAGCAAACCTGGGCGGACCATTGGGGACTGCATAACGCCCTGGCGCTGTTTAATCCCGGGCCGGTTACGTAAGACTGCGGCGGCGCAGTACATCTAAAGCCAAAGTCAAAGGCGGCGGGCGAGGGCGCCCGTCCCACATCAGAGCGTCTTCTGCTCTGCGCTTTCTATTTGTGCATCAGGCAACGGCTTGCTCTGCGTCACGCTGAAATCTTTGACGTTCTTGAGCACCACGGATGGGACCTCGGGAGTTTGCGGCAGCTTGATGTGAATGAGTTCGGCGCCGCTCACATCCTCGAGCACGAATCCGGGCCGCATATCGGGCTGCATCGGCCGGATTTCGACATCCTTGATTTCAATCCGCTTCACGTGACGGATGTAGAAGCCGTGCGCCGGCATGGGGCCGAAGCGATTGGGTTCAGGATAGCCGTTTTCCACTTCCGGAGGCTGAATGGCGGCGTCCGCCTTGGCGCCGCCGCCGCGATGCAGCACCAGAATATTGCTCAGCTTGACGTCTTCGATATAGTGACCAGGAATTCCAGTGATAAGCGTGGCCTGCCGGGAAGCGCAGTTCGAGACCACAACATTGCTGATGAGCACGCGCCGTAATTCTCCCACCGGCGTTCCCTCGGGGCCGCGCATGCGGCTGCCCAGGCGAAGGAAGAACGGGACATCCACGATATCGCGCATGGTGATGTTGGTGATGGCGACGTCTTCCAGGATCGCGCCATCCACCGACTCGAGCGCGATGCCCTTGCAATCCTCAATCACGCAGTTGGAGATGGTGATGTTGCGGAAGCCGCCGTTGCTTTCCGTGCCGAACTTGATGCGTCCGTTGCGCGGGACTTTGAAATCCGGGGCGAAGCGCTTGTAGGTGGCATCGAGCATGGTGCCTTCTTCGTAGCCTCCGGTGACGTAGCAGTTGGTGATGGTGACGTGGTCGGTGGAGCGCGCGAAACCCAGGCCGTAGGAATCTTTCAGGCAGATGCCGTCGTCCCAGGGCGAGTTGACGCTGCAATTCGAGACGCGCACATTGCGGCAGCAATCGATGTCGATAGCGTCGCGATTGGTGTCGATCTTCAAGTTGTCGATGGTGAGGTTGTCCACGCCGGTGGCCAGAATCGCGAAGTGCCCGCCGTGCAAAATCGAGATGTCGCGCAGGGTCACGTTCTGACAATTCTTCAGGCTGATGGATTTGTTGCCCACGCCGGCGGCCAGTACGACGTCGTGATCTCCTCGGCTCAGGCCCTTGCCCCAAATCAGTCCCTGACCCTCGATGGAAATATTTTGCAGGTCTTCGCCCCAGATCAGGCTGTTATGCCAGTGGCTGTGACCAAAATCCTGAAATTTGTCCCAGGCATTGGGCTCGGGCGGATCATAACCGCCGCTCGTCCCCCCGGCGGGCGCGTCGGCAGCCACGATGGTCGCGCCCGCATCGAGAAGCAGAGTGATGTGGCTCTTCAGATGGATGGAGTAGCAGAGATAATTTCCCGCAGGGAAGCGCACGACACCACCGCCTGCCGCGGCTGCCGCCTCGATCGCTTTGTTGATGGCGGGCGTGTCCAGAGTTTTGCCGTCGCCGGTGGCGCCGAAGGCCCGTACGTCGCGAGTGCCGTGAGCGGCAGAGTCGATCTTTGACTTCGCAACTGCCGACTTCGCAACGGCCGACTTCGCAACGGCCGGTTGAACCGTGATGGCTGCCCCCAACGCAGAGCCTGCGATCCCGGCTCCGGTCAGCTTCAGAAATTCTCTTCTCTCGGTGGCCTTGGCCAACATGATTCCTCCGTATGGTTGTATGAATTCAGACAATTTACGAGGCGGCGCACAGGAGACTGAAGCAATCGCAAAATAATGTCAAACGAGAAATTTTAACGGCTGGTTTCAGCCAGACTCATATTGTCTTTTGCATTGGGCGGCATAACTGAAGTCGAGCCCTTCCCGAGGCCTGTCCGGCTGGAAGCGGGCGGGGCGCCAACTTCGCATTGAGTGTTTCTAAAAGCCTCGTTTAACTCTCTTGATTTGACAGCGTGCAGTGGGACAAGTAAAACCCCTTCCATGCTTCTGCTCGACTTTCCGGGCTAAAATCAAGGCCTGGCTTGATCGCTGCTTAGGCCTGAACCGCAAGCCTCAGAACGAAAGCGCAGGAAGGAATGGAAACTACACCAGCCAGACGACAGCTTGGCGACGATGTGTTGAACGCGGACCAGATCCAGGCAACCGTGGACGAAATACTCGCGACCTCACAGTTTATCGACATTCACACTCACCTGTTCGCCCCCGAGTTTGGCGGCATCGGTTTGTGGGGCATCGACGAACTGTTGACCTATCACTATCTGGAAGCGGAACTGTTCCGCTCGTCGGATATTTCTCCCGAGCGCTACTGGGAGATGCCGAAACGCGAGCAGGCCGATGCCATCTGGCAGGCCTTGTTCGTTGAGAACAGTCCGATCTCGGAAGCTACCCGCGGTGTCATTGCCGTTCTCGAAGCATTCGATCTGCCCACCGATAGTCCCGACCTTGAAGAAGCCCGGTCGTTCTTCCGCGCCCAAAAGATTGAATCGCACGTTTCGAAAGTCCTGCAGATGGCGGGCGTGAGTTCGGTGGTGATGACCAACGATCCCCTGCACCCCGAAGAAGAGAAGGTATGGATGAATGGCGGGCACTCCCGCGCGGATTTTTTGGCGGTGTTGCGCCTGGACAGAATTCTCTGGGGCTGGCCGGGGCACTGGCAGCGCCTGGCCGAGCAAGGCTATGCCGTGGACGCGCAGGCCGGCGGCAAAACGGCGGCTGAGGTGCGCCGGTTTCTTGCCGACTGGTGCGAGCGCATGAACCCGGTGTACATGGCGGTGTCGCTCACCGACGCCTTCCAGTTCCCGGAAGACAGTATCCAGGGCAAGCTGCTGAAAGATGCGGTGCTGCCTTCGTGCCGGGAGTTCGATCTGCCGCTGTCTCTCATGATCGGAGTCCGCCGCCAGGTGAATCCGAGAATCCGTCTGGCCGGCGATGCGGTGGGCAGAGCGGACCTGCGCTCATTGGAAAATATCTGCCGCGACTACCCCGACAATCGCATCCTGAGCAGCGTTCTCAGCCGCGAAAACCAGCACGAGCTCTGCGTGTACGCGCGCAAGTTCAGCAACCTCATGCCCTTCGGATGCTGGTGGTTCCTGAACAATCCTTCCATCGTGGAAGAGATTACGCGGGAGCGCATTGAGTTGCTGGGCACCAGTTTCATTCCGCAACATTCCGATGCGCGGGTGCTCGAGCAGGTCCTCTACAAGTGGCGCAACACCCGTGCCACCATGTCGCAGGTGCTGGGCAACAGCTACAAACTGCTGGCCCGCGACGGGCGCGGGGTGACGCGCCAAGCCATCCAGCGCGACGTGGACCGCCTGTTCCGCGGGAACTTCGAACAATTCGCCAACCTGGCGTGAAGGACGCAAGTTGGAGCACGGGCGCCCGCCCGCGACTCGCGTCCAGTTTCTGGATCACTGGCTGGTCAGAATCTTCTGTAGCAACTCGGCGATCGATTCCGTCAACTTGCGGGGATAATCGGTGCGGACCATGGCCAGCGCCAGGCTTCGACTCAGACGATGTCCCGCCACCCGGTAGGTCTGGAAAAAGCGGTTTCGTCCCCGCAGCGCATGCTGCGGCAATATCGAATAACCGAATCCTGACTCGACCAGTCCTTTAATGGCTTCGCTGTCCTCGGCCTCCATCACCACTCGCGGCGTGACATTGATCTCCTGAAAAAATTGATCGATGATGTGCCGGATGTTGCTCGGTTTGGGATAGAGAAGAAATGGAACGTTCGCCAGGTCCGCTGCCTGGATCACACCCGTGCGCGAACTGCGGACGCTGTTCGGCGAAGGCCGCAGCACCAGCAGTTCTTCGTCGAACAGCGGCATGATTTCCAGGCTCTGTTCGAACACGGGAAGCGAAATCAGACCCAGGTCGAAGCGCCGTTCCAGCAGGCCCGCCACAATTTCCTCGGTCACTCCCACGGTCACACCGATATCGGCGTTGGGGAAGCGTTTTCGTACTTCGCGCAGCGGACCGCCCAACTGGTGAATCAGAGTTGTGACTCCGGTGGCGAACTGGAAGGGGCGCACATCCTTTGAGACGTCGTCGGCAAATTCCTGCTGGATCTGGCTCATGGTGCGCACCACGTCCCGGGCGCGCTCTGCCAGCCGCAGGGCTGCCGGCGTAGCCACCAGCCTCTTGCCTGAACGCACAAACAATTCCGCGTGCAATTCCTCGGCCAGGCTATGGAGTTGCAGGCTGACCGCACCGGGAGACAAGTGAAACTGCTGCGCCGCATGCGTCATGCTGGAAGATTCCAACACCGCAAGAAACAGTTTCAACTGATGAACGTCCATCTCTCGTCAGCCTCGCCGTTCTTTAATGTTCCTAAATCGCCTCTTGAATTTTTCTGGTATTGACAGTCAAAACGTTTCTGGCCTATCTTCCGCGCCCATGGGTCACTGTATCAAAACCAACGGGACGGCGTTGTATCCGAGTACCTGTACGCTTTATCCCCGCTGAGATACGGATCGCTTGGGAACGTGCCCGGTTAGCACGGCCGCTTTGGGGACAGGGCGAACATTGCTGTAACAACGCGCTCCTGGAAAGGCACAAGAATGAAAAGGAATATTGTTCTGGCGCTTATGAGCCTGGTTGTCTTTTCGACCTTGTCGTCGAATTTAGCGCACGGACAAGGCTTGGGGAGCATCGCGGGGACGATTACCGATCCCACCGGCGCTGCCATCGTTGCAGCGCAGATCACGGTCACGCAAATCGGCACCGGGTTAGCCCGCGAGGCCGCGACCGACGTAGGAGGGTATTACGTCGTGCCTTCTCTTCATCCCGCCGGCTACACCATAACCATCAAGGCCAGAGGGTTCAGCGACGCCCGGCAAAACGTTACCTTGCTGGCGGACCAGACTCTGACTGTGAGCCTGCAACTGAAGGTGGGGTCGGGAAGCGAGATCATCCAGGTGGAAGGCAATGCGCCCCAGGTCGATACCATGACCTCGACCATCAGACAGGTGGTCGAACAGGCCCGCATCACCGAGCTGCCGTTGAACGGGCGCAATGCCGCCCAGCTCACGCTGCTCTCGCCAGGATCGGTGAACTCTCCCAACGGCGGCGCCGACCAGGGATTCACCAAGACCTTTCCCGGCGCGGTCACTATCTCCGCCAACGGCGCGCGCCAGAACATGGTGAGTTACCAGCTCGACGGCGGCAACTACGTGGACGAGTACACCAACGTCAACCAGCCCTTCCCCTTTCCTGACGCGCTGCAGGAATTCAGCGTGCAGACCAGCAACTACACCGCGGAGTATGGACAAAACGCAGGCGCCGTGGTCAACGTCATCACCAAGTCCGGCAGCAACAATTTTCACGGCAACGCCTTCGAATTCCTGCGCAACTCCGTCTTCAACGCCCGCAACTACTTTGCCCCTCTGACCTTTTTGGACAATGGCGTCCTGACCCCGACCAAGGATGAAGGGCGCGATCAGATCAAGCGCAACCAGTTTGGCGGAACTTTCGGTGGACCAATCATCCGGAATCGCACGTTCTTCTTTTTCGGAGTTCAATTCACCCGCTTCCGCAATGTAGGAAGCCCCTCTAACTCAACTGTACCCACCACGGCACTGAGCACGATCCCTGCATCCGGTCCGGTTACCTCGTCGTGTCCGACGTGCGACATCGAAACCTACCTGAATACCGGTGGGCCTGGCGGCACCCCCGGCACCATCGATCCGGTTTCCCTGAACATTCTGGCAGGTTTGCCTCTGAGTACGAATAAGGCCGTGACCTACTTGAAGCCCGACAACGAAAATTTCAAGGAATATCTGGGCAGGGTTGACCACTCCTTTACCCAAAACGACCGGCTCTCGGTGCGCTACGGTTACAATCAATTCGAGCGCGGAGCGGTTTTCGACCCCACGAATCTCCTGGCCTACGCTGATGGTTCCAACATCACCAACCAGAACTACCTGATTCACGAAAATCATATTTTCAGACCGACCCTGCTGAATGATTTTCGCTTCAGTTACGCCCGGGAAAATAGCACCCGGGGACCAGCCGCCAACGTGCCGAGTGTCCAGGACCTGGGCTCGAATATTCCTTTCCAACCACCCACCAACGCAATTCAACAAATCCGCGTCAACGGCTTTTTCAACTTCGGCGACAATCCCAATGCCAGCTTCATCCGCAACAACTTCACCTGGAGCGATGACGTCAGCTGGGTAAAGGGCCGGCACGATTTCCGCTTTGGCGGAGTCATCGAGCGCAGCCGCGTGGATCTCAACAACCGGTTTTTCCAACCGGCCGAGTTTAGCTTTAACGGGATCAATGGCTTCCTGTCGGGCGCGCTGGGAGACTACAGCGGCAATCTGGCTTTCCGCCAGGGAGCGGGAGAGTTCAAGAACAACCGCAATATTTTTGCTGGCGTCTATGCCCAGGACAGCATTCGTGTGACCCGCCGCCTGACCGTCAACCTGGGATTGCGCTATGAGCCCGCCCTGCCCTGGCGCGAGTTGAAAGGCCGGGTGCAGCAGTTCCGTATCGACGGCCTGATTGCCGGAACCCGGTCCACACAGTTCCCCAATGCCCCTCCGGGAGCATACTTTCCTGGCGATCCTGGCGTTCCGCCCAACGGGGTGAACGCCAGCCTGAACAATTTCGCACCACGTATTGGTTTTGCCTACGATGTATTCGGCGACGGCAAGACCAGCCTGCGGAGCGGCGCCGGTATCTTCTATGACACCCGCATCAACGGGATCATCAACAACCGCTTTGTGGACCAGGCGCCTTTCAGCCCGCAACTCATTTTCAGCACCAGCGCAGTCAAGCCGGGAAGCATCAGTGACCCGCTGTGCACCCAGGCTGCCACTCAAGCCGCTCTGGGTTGCACCGCGCAGGCCAACATATTTCCCGCTCCGTTCCCCCCGCCCAAGGACTCGACCTTTGCTCCCGGCGCGCTCTATCTGAGCTGGGACCCGAATCACAAATACCAGGTGCCCACGGTTTACAACTGGAACCTGGCCCTCGAACATCAGTTGCCGTGGGACCTTCTGATGCGCGCCGCGTACGTCGGGTCACGCAGCAACCATCTTACGGAAACCCTGAACCTGAACCCCGCGCCCCCCAACGCGACGGGAGCGGCAGGCACTGGCCGGCTCAACGTGATTGCAGCCTCCCAGGGCTTTACCGTCCCGCCGTTCTCGCAGGTCCAGCAGGACATGCAGGACATCAACTCCATCTACCATTCATTCCAAGCGTCGATCGAGAAACGCGCGTCGCATGGATTGACCATCCTGGGCAGTTACACCTACTCTCGAAGCATCGACGATCTCCCGGCAGGCGCTGGTGTAACCGGCTTCGATACGTACTCGACGCGTCCCTGGGACGATCCGCTGCGTCATCAGTTTGACTACGGGCCGTCCGACTTTGATCACACCCATCGCTTCGTTGCGTCGTATGTGTGGGTGCTGCCCACGCCTGCGCGAGGCAACGGGTTTCTGCGCAACGTCCTGGGAGGATGGCAACTGGGCGGAGTAGTTTCGGCTCAGACCGGACGTCCGTTCACGGTGCTGCAAGGCGACGAAGTGTCCGGCACTGGCATTGGCCAGGACCGGGCCACGCTGATTGCAGGAGCCGATCCCTACGCCCCAGGCGCATGCGCGGCTGCCGGAATCAACACCGGCTCCAACCCCAAGCCTTGCGTGGACTGGCTCAACAAAGCCTCCTTCGCAAGCAAAGCGCAGGCCATTGGCACCACCGGCACTTTCGGCAACACCGGCAAGAACGGATTCCGTTTGCCCGGGGCTTATACCTGGGACATGAACACAACCAAGAACTTCGTGTTCACGGAACGGTGGAGACTCGAGTTCCGCGCCGAGTTCTTCAACGTCTTCAATCGCGCCAACTTCATGGATGACACGGCTTCTCTGAGTAACTTCCAAAAGGTTAAAGCCAGCGCATTCGGTGCGATTCAACAGGCGTCAGACCCACGCATTGGTCAACTGGCGTTGAAGCTCTATTTCTAGCCCGACGCCGGCAGGACCGACAAGCCGGACACGCCGCTGGCAAGCCAGCGTGTCCGGCTTAAATTTTGATTGGCCGCGATTGTCGCAAAAAGAATCTTCTTGATCTCACATCGTTACTCCGAGGTCTTCATGGTGACGAGTTTCAGGAATCACAGCTCCAGGAATTTTGGATCTCTGCTCTTGCTCGCAGTTTCCCTCCTGTTCTTGAGTTCAGAATCTGTGGCAGCCACCGAAACGGTTGAGTCCTCGGTCTTGCGCCTCGAATTAAACACGTCTCCTTATTCCTACCGGGTGATCGAGCGTTCTACCGGCCAGGTGCTGCTTTCACAGAGCAGCACAGGAGTCACATTCGGCCCCGAGCTGTATCCGGCGTCCGAGGCGGCAAACGTAAGCAAATCGGCAAGCAGCCTGCAGGCCGAACTCCGTTTGCAGCTGGCCGGGCGGGAGAGCATGCCCGCGGGAACGCCCGCCCAGGCCCAGGTAAGTTTCACTTTTGTGAAGCCGGAAGTCTTGCAGGTGGCGATTACATATAAGGATGCGACGCCCAGCGAAATTTCCGAGGAGTTCAACGATCAGGGCGAACACTACTACGGAATCTGGGAGCAGCCCTTCGGCGGCAGCCTGGACAACCGCGGAGCCGACCACGATTTCCTGGGCATGGGCAACGAGCGCTACGTTCATCACGCCAGTGCGCGCGCGCCCTTCTATATGACCTCGAACAAGTACGGGATCTATGTCGAGAGCCTGGCGCAAGCCCACTATGCGGTCGCGCAGGCAGGCAAGACGACCTTTTCTTTCAAAGACTCGCACCTTACCTACGACATTATTTATGGGCCGTCCTATGCTGACATCCTGAACCGTTACAACGCCCTTGCCGGCCCCGCTTTCATGCCGCCACTCTGGGCCTTTGGCAGCATCTGGTGGCGGGACGATCACCATGCCGATTTACGGGGGGTACCAACGCCCAGGAAAAAGTGATTCAGGACGCCGACCGCCTGCGCGCCCTGCACCTGCCGGCAGGCGCCATGTGGCTGGACCGCCCGTACTCCTCGGGAGAGCTGGGATGGGGCGCCATGGATTTCGACTCCTCCTTTCCCGATCCCGCGAAGATGATCCACGACCTGCATGATCGCGGCATGAACCTTCTGTTGTGGACCGCTAACCGCTGTTCCGGAGACTTATTCAAGGAAGGCTCTGCCAAGGGTTATCTCTTCCCGCTGAAATGGCCGGCGGCAGATATTCGACGCCCGGAAGTCTATGACTGGTTCAAGCAGAAGCTCGACGAGTACGTGCGCCTGGGCATAAAGGGATACAAGATCGATCGCGGCGAGGAAAACGAAATGCCGCTACTGCTCGAAAACCAATTCGCAGTGCTCTTTCCCAAACTGTCCGCAGAAGGGATGAGCGCGGCCTACGGCAACGACTACTTCATCTTCTCTCGCAACGCCAATGACACCACGCGAAAATATTCCGCCATCTGGAATGGCGACTCGTGGTCCACCTTCGAAGGACTTCAGGTCACGGTAAAGAATGGGCTGCGCTCCGGGACCATTAACTTCCCCATGTGGGGATCCGACACCGGCGGCTACTTCGCTCCGCCGTCACCAGACAACGAGTTGCTGGCGCGCTGGCTGGAGTTCAGCGCTTTCAGTCCAATGATGGAGGTGCTCCTAGGTCCCAAGCGCACGCTTTGGGATGACTACAGCCCTGAGGTGGTCGGCATCGCGCAAAAATATGTGGCTGCCCATCACGACCTCATCCCGTACACGCGGTCCGCGATGTATCAGGCCACGCAGGACGGCATGCCCATCATGCGGGCGCTGGTCCTCGCCTACCCTGACGACGCCCGCCTGACCGACATGTGGGACGAGTACCTCTACGGCGATGCCCTGCTGGTAGCGCCCGTAACTACGGCGCAAACCACGGAGCGTAATGTATATCTCCCCGCCGGAAAATGGATGAACTACCACGACAAGCAAACCGTGTATGCCGGAGGCAGCACCATCAAGGCAGCCGCCCCCCTGGGGACTATCCCGGTGTACGTTCGCGAGGGAGCAATTATTCCGCGCGGCGACATTGTAAAGCTGAACAACAACTGGGAACAGAAGTGGACTCCGAAGCTGCGCTTGCAATTCTTCCCCACAGCCAGGGGCAAGAGCCAGTTTGACTACTACACCGGCAGCGGAGTGCAGAGGATCACCGCCGAGCCGGCGGGCGAAGGCCTGCAGATTGAGTTTGGAGACCTGGGAGCGCCCGGCGCGATCGAAGTGTATTGCAAAGAAGTCACAGGAGTGACCCGGAACGGAGTGCAATTGAAACCGGGCTCGGATTACCAGTACGACCCACCATCCCACAAACTCACTATTTCTTTTCAGGGAGCAAGCAAAATCGCGATCACTGGTGCGGGCAGCTTGTTTTAATCCGGCGGTCGGCGGTAGCGGGCGCTGTTCCGCACCCGCCGGGCAGTGCCTTTAAGAAGGTCGCCCAGAGACCGCCCGGTTGACGCCGGGTGGGCATAGCGTTGCGCCAGTCGCGGCTGACCATCTACAATCTTCATTGCCAGTCGCAGCGAACCCGAAACCTTCGTGAACAGCCCGCCTGGATTTGGCCCATGCCTTCTCGCAACCGCATGGAAAGAGCAGTGGTCTGTGTAAGTCGTTGTAAACATGTGGCGGCGTAGCTCAGGTGGCTAGAGCGACGGTCTCATAATCCGTAGGTCGTTGGTTCGAGTCCAACCGCCGCCACCAAATAAACCAACACCTTCTGCCGGCTATCAGGTTCGCGGTTCCCTGCAACTC
>Ga0207706_10000280_pt1 | contig 55678 bp, 58 predicted proteins | sample KBSC53metaG_FD_184318 | JGI IMG/M metagenome (GOLD analysis project Ga0207706, IMG submission 184318) | Corn rhizosphere microbial communities from Kellogg Biological Station, Michigan, USA - KBS C5-3 metaG (SPAdes) (version 2) | ecosystem: Host-associated > Plants > Roots > Rhizosphere > Soil ... | reverse complement strand
CATCGGCCGGCGCGTCCATGTAGTCGAGGCCGACGATGGGCACCACGCCACGCCGGGCCAGGTCGAGCAGCAGCGGGTGCTCCTGGCGGCACGAGGCACACCACGAGGCCCACACGTTGAGCAGCCACACCTGGCCCTTCATCACCTCGGGGCCGAAGCGCTGCTCGGGCTGGTCCAGCCGCGAGAGCGAGAACGCGGGCGCGGGCTTGCCGACCAGCGGCGAAGGGATCTCCTGCGGATCGTGGCGCAGGCCGGCGCCCAGCAGCGTGAGCAGTGCGAAGAAGATGCCGAGCGGGAGCAGAAAGCGTCTCATGAGACCTTGAGTGGAACGAGAGGGATGGATGAAGCGGCGGCCTCCGTGCGGCGCGGCGCGCGATACCGGCGGTCTGCCGCGGCCAGCGTGCCGCCCAGCGCGATCAGCAGCGCGCCGGCCCAGACCCAGCCGATGAAGGGCTTGTGCTGCAGGCGCACGACCCATGCGCCCTCCTGAGCCGGCGACGGGCCGTCCCGAGCCGGCTCAACCCCCTCGGGGGGCGGCGGCGAAGCCGCCTGGGGGCTGGCTTTGATCGCCTCGTTCAAGGAGACATAGAGGTCGCGGAACACGCCGCGGTCGATCGCAGCTTCGGTCATCGGCATCTGCTGAACCACATAGAAGCGCTTCTCGGGATGCAGCGTGGCCACCGGCCGGCCGTTGCGCGACACCTCGAAGCGGGCACGCGCGGCCACGTAGTTGGGGCCCTGCTCCCGCGTGAGCGCGACGAAGTCGAAGCGGTAGTCGCCCAGCGTCGCACCCTGGCCCACGCGCAGGCTGTGGTCGCCCGCGGTCTCCAGGCCCTTGACCAGCGTGACGCCGAGCACGAACACGGCCACGCCGGCATGCGCCACCACCATGCCCCACCAGCTCAGCGGCAGGCCGGCCCGGTGGTGGCGCAGGTGTTTGATCGCCTCGGCGGCGGTGCCGAGCAACAGCCATGCGGCGAGCGCGACGCCCAGCGCCACCATCCACGAGGCCTGCAACGCCAGCAGCAGGGCCGCGGCGCAGGCCAGCGCGCCGAGCGCGACCCATCGCAGGCGGCGCAGCACGCCACGCCACGAGGCTTCTTTCCACGACACCAGCGGGCCCACCGCGGCCAGCAGCAGCAGCGGCACCATCAGCGGCACGAACACCGCTTCGAAGTACGGCGGACCGACCGAGATCTTGCCGAGGCCCCATGCATCAAGCGCCAGCGGATACAGCGTGCCCAGCAGCACGGTGCCGGCCGTGGCCGCGAGGATCACGTTGTTGAGCAGCAGCAGCGATTCGCGCGAGAACACCGCGAACCTCCCGCCCAGCCCCACGCTGGGCGCACGCCAGGCATAGAGCGCGAGCGCCCCGCCGATCGCCACGCCCAGGAAGGCCAGGATGTACAGCCCGCGCCGCGGATCGCTGGCAAACGCATGCACCGAGGTCAGCACCCCCGAGCGGACGAGAAAGGTGCCCAGCAGCGAGAGCGAAAACGCCAGTATCGCCAGCAGCGCGGTCCAGTTCTTGAACGTGCCGCGCTTCTCGGTCACCGCCAGCGAATGGATCAGCGCGGTGCCCAGCAGCCAGGGCATGAACGAGGCGTTTTCCACCGCATCCCAGAACCACCAGCCGCCCCAGCCGAGCTCGTAGTAGGCCCAAGAGCTGCCGAGGTAGATGCCCACGGTGAGGAAAGCCCAGGCCAGCAGCGTCCATGGCCGCGTCCAGCGGGCCCAGGCGGCATCGAGCCGGCCGCCGATCAGCGCGGCGATGGCAAAGGCAAACGCCACTGAGAAGCCGACATAGCCCATGTAGAGGATCGGCGGGTGCGAGACCATGCCCCAGTCCTGCAGCAGCGGGTTGAGGTCGCGGCCATCGGGCGGTGCCGGCAGCGTGCGCTCGAACGGATTGGAGGTGAAGAGCAGGAAGCAGAGGAAGCCCACGCTGACCAGCCCCATCACCGCCAGCACGCGCGCCGCCATCTCGCGCGGCAGCTGCCGGCTGAACAACGCCACCGCCACGGTCCACAGCGCCAGCATCTGGATCCACAGCAGGATCGAGCCCTCATGCCCACCCCACAGGCTGCACAGCCTGAAGGCCAGCGGCAGGTGCGAGTTGGAGTTGGCCGCCACGTAGCTCACCGAGAAGTCGTTGGCGGCAAAGGCCTGCAGCAGCGCCGCGAAGCCCAGCGTGACGAACAGGCCCTGCCCGAGCGCGGCGCCGTGGGCCAGCGCCATCCAGCGCGGGTGGCCGCGCCAGGCGCCGGCCAGCGGCAGCGTGCCCTGCAGCAGCGCCATCCCCAGCGCGAGCAGCAGCGCAAAGTGGCCGAGCTCGGGGATCATCGGGCGCCCCCGGCCTGGGCCTTCTTCAGCGCATAGGCGGCATCGGGCGGCATGTAGTTCTCGTCATGCTTGGCGAGCACCTCTTCCGCCTGGAACACGCGGTCGGCGCCGATGCGGCCCTGGGCCACCACGCCCTTGCCTTCCTTGAACAGGTCTGGCAGCGCGCCGCGGTAGCGCACCGGCAGGCGTTGCGCGGTGTCGGTGACGACGAAGCTCACCGTCAGCCCATCGGCCCCGCGCGCCAGGCTGCCCGCCTCCACCAGCCCGCCGATGCGAAAGGCCCGCTGCCGCGGCGCCTCGCCGGCCGCCACCTGGGAGGGCGTGAAGAAGAACACCAGGTTCTTCCTGAAGGCCTGCAGCACCAGCGCGGTGGCAAGGGCCAGCGCCGCCAGCGCGGCGGCCAGCAGCACGAGCCGCTTGTGGCGGGCCTTCATGCGCCGCCCTCCCCGTCATCGCGGGCCAGCGCAGCCTCGCACAATGCGGCGCGGTGGCGCCGGCCGAGCGCGATCCACTCGATGGCCAGCAGCGCCAGCATGACGCCGACCGCCGGCCACACGTAGCGGCCCTGGCCGCCCAGCGCCCACAGCGCGGCCGTCATGCCGTCACCCCGGCGAGCCGCGCCACCCATTCGGCCCCGCGCTCACGCTCGAGCACGATGCAGCGCAGGCGCTTGAGCACCGCGGCGATGGCCAGCGCCCAGAAACCGAGCGCGCACAGGCCCAACCCGAGCAGCATCGGCGCGGCCAGGGTCGGCGCACTGCGCAGGCTGATCGAGGCGCCCTGGTGCAGCGTGTTCCACCACTGCACCGAGAAGTAGATGATCGGCACGTTCACCGCGCCCACCAGGGCGATCACCGCGCCGGCACGATCGGCCCGCCGTGCATCGTCGATCGACGATTGCAGCGCGATGAAGCCCACGTAGAGGAACAGCAGGATCAGCACCGACGTGAGCCGCGCATCCCACACCCACCAGGTGCCCCAGGTCGGCCGGCCCCACAGCGCACCGGTCCACAGGCACACCAAGGCATGGAGCGCGCCGGTGGGCGCCAGCGCCTGCATCATCATGAACGACAGCCGCGCGTTGAGCACCAGGCCCACGCCGCCCCAGAAGGCCATCGCGAGGTAGATCACCATCGCCATCCATGCGGCAGGCACGTGCACATAGAGGATGCGGTAGGCCTCGCCCTGCTGCGCATCGGTGGGTGCGACGACGAAGCCGACATACAGGCCAGCCGCGATGAGCGCCACCGCGAGCTGCCCTGCGATGCCGGCGATGCGGCCGGCGAGGGGGTAGAAGGCGTGGGGTGAGGCGTAGCGCCAGGTCAGCGGAGGGGGCAACGACAGGGAGCTCAAGTGTTTTCCTTGTGGAGCGGGTGTATCGGGATCACGCCAGCGCGATCCGCAACGCCGCAGAAGAAGCCCAGGGCGTCAACGCCACCGCGCCCAGCAGCAGGCCGCCCAGAAGCAGCAGGTGCGCACCCGCCCCGACCCCGCTGCCCTGCGCCCCCACCGCTCCCGCGCCGAAGATCAGCACCGGCACGCACAGCGGCAGCACCAGCAGGGTCAGCAGCACGCCACCGCCGCGCAGCCCCAGCGTCAGCGCCGCGCCGATCGCGCCCACCAGGCTGAGCACGGGCGTGCCCACCAGCAGCCCGGCCACCAGCACGCCGATCGCATCGGGCGGCAGGCCGAACAGCAGCGCCAGCAACGGCGCCAGCAGCACGATCGGCAGGCCGGAGACCAGCCAATGCGCCGCGGCCTTGCCCAGCACGATCAACGGCAGCGGCTCGGCCGACAGCAGCATCTGCTCCAGCGTGCCGTCGGCGAAGTCGTGCGCGAAGAGCCGGCCGAGCGAGAGCATCGAGGCCAGCAGCGCCACCACCCAAAGGATGCCCGGCGCCAGGCTGCGCAGCAGCGCCGGCTCCGGGCCCACGCCCAGCGGAAACAGCGACACCGCGATGGCGAAGAAGCACAGCGCCCCCAGCGCATCGGCGCGGCGCCTGAAGGCCAGCAGCAGATCGCGGCGTATCACCCATGCCAGTGTCCTCAGCATGGCAGCGCGGTGCGCGCGCGCTGCGCCGCCAGCCGCAGCGTCTGCAGCCGGCCGCCGCGCAGGGCCTGGGTCTGGTGGGTTGTATAGACAATGCTCCCGCCGGATGCCAGGTGATGCGCGAGCACCGCTTCCAGATGCCCGGATGCCGCCGCATCGAGCGCAGCGAAGGGTTCGTCGAGCACCAGCAGCCTCGGCGCGCGCGGCAGGTGCAGCCGCGCCAGCGCCACCCGCCGGCGCTGCCCTTGCGAGAGCCGGCCGGCGGGCAGCCGGGCCTGGCGGCGCAGGCCGACGCGGTCGAGCGCCGTCTCGGCATCGGCCGCCTCCGCCCTGCGGCCCGCGAGGCGGGCGCCCAGCAGCAGGTTCTCGGCGGCGGTGAGCTCATCCTTCAGGCCAGGTGCATGGCCGATGTAGAGCAGCTCGCGATGAAAGTCCTCGCGCAGGCGGCGCAGGTCCTGCCCGCACCACTGCACGGTGCCGAGGGTCGGCGCCGACAAGCCGCACAACAGCCGCAGCAAGCTGGTCTTGCCGCTGCCGTTGTCCCCTTGCACCCACAGCGCCTCACCGGCGCCGACCTCGACTTCGATGCCCTCGAACAGCGTGCGCCCGCCGCGCACGCAGGCCAGTCGGGAACCCTTCAGCGCCATGACACCGCGTACACCGTCGCGAGCGCCACCGCGAGCGCGAACACGAAAGCCAGCGGGCCGCCGTGTTCGGCGGGCTCGGCCTGGGCCTCCACCTCTTTCCAGCCGGTTACCATCGGCTTGACGAGATTGCGCTTCTTGATGACCAGGTAGAACCCGATCGCCGCGACGTGCAGCGCCAGCAAGGCGAACAGGCCCCACGCCAGCTGCTTGTGCCAGCCGGTGAGCTTGCTGGCCAGCGCCTCGTCGATCGTGTTGAACAGCGGGCCGCTGAAGGCGATGTCGTCGTTGCTGAACAGGCCGGTGGTGCCCTGCAGCGCCAGCAGCCCCAGCAGGGCCAACACCGACAGCGCCCCCAGCGGGTTGTGGCCCACGCCCCGCCAGCGGCCGCCCAGGTAGTCGACCAGCCGGCGCGGCGTGGGCGCGAAGCGCAGGAAGCGCGCATGCGTGGAGCCCACCAGGCCCCACACGAGCCGGAAGGCCACGAGCCCGATGATCGTGAGGCCCGCCTTGCCATGCACATCCATCCAGTCGCCGCCCAGCTCGCCGGTGACGATGGCGGTGCCCACGGCCGCCACCAGCGCCCAGTGGAACAGGCGCAGCGGCAGATCCCAGACGCGGACCTTCACGCTCATTGCGCAGCCGTCTTGGCCGGCGGCTGCACGCGCACGACCTGCGTGCCGCCCTGCGACTCGTAGTCTTCGGAGCCGGTAGCGCCCGCCACCGTGAAGCCCTTAGCCGCCAGCAGGTCGCCGGCGGCGCCCGCCCGGTGCGCATGGTTGGACACGGTGAGGATCGCGCGGTCCTTCGGGATGTAAGGCAGGCTCTTCTCGATGTCCTTGGCCTGGATGTTCAGGTAGACCGGGAAGCTGCCCTTCGCGGTGAGCTCATCGGGGCGGCGCACGTCGATCACGACCAGCTTCTGCGGCTGGGCAAGCAGCGCATCCACTTCGGCACGGCCCAACCGCGCGGTCTTGTAGTTCCACACGTCGGGCGCGGCCTGCTGTGCAATCGAAAGGGTGGCCACAAGGCTCAGTGCGGCCGCGGCGATCAGTTGTTTGGTGGCATTCATGGACGTTGGCTTTCTTCGCGATGAGAGAGATGCAGACGGCCTCCCTCACAGCAACTCCCGCGCCACGCCGACCGGCCGGTTTCTCGCTGCTTATCGAGCACCGCTGCTGCAATGGCAACAGCGCATCGCGCTCGTCATGCTGTGCGCCCAGCAACGGCTGCCAGGGCACCCTGCCGCAGCCCATGGCACGAAGACTGCTCACCCCGCCCGCTTCAACCGTTGCGGTCACCCCCGTTCATGTGGATCGTTCGCCTGGCGCTGCGCCGCCCCTACACCTTCATCGTCGCCGCGCTGCTGATCCTGCTGGCGACGCCGTTCGCGCTCAGGCGCATGCCGGTCGACGTGTTCCCCGAGGTCGACATCCCGGTGGCGGCGATCCTGCTCAGCTACAACGGCCTGCCGGCCAAGGAGATGGCCGACCGCATCGTGATCCCGGTCGAGCGCAACCTCGCCAACTCGGTGAGCGACATGGAGCACGTGGAGTCGCAGACCACCGCGGGCCTGGGCGTGATCAAGGTGTTCTTCCAGCCGCAGGTGGACTCGGCCACCGCGATCTCTCAGCTGGTGGCCAGCACGCAGGCCGCGCTGCGCTCGCTGCCGCCCGGCGCCACGCCGCCCACGATCGTGAAGTACTCGGCCTCGAATCTGCCCATCCTGCAGCTGGGCGTCAGCAGCGAATCGATGCCCGACGGCGAACTGAACGACGTGGCCTTCAACGAGCTGCGGCCAAAGCTGATCACCATCCCCGGCCTGGCCATCACCGCGCCCTATGGCGGACGCTTCCGGCAGGTGTCGGTCGACCTCGACGGGCCGGCGCTGCTGGCGCGCGGGCTCACGCCGGTGGACGTGGTCAACGCATTGACGGCGCAGAACCTCACGCTGCCCACGGGCACCGCCAAGATCGGCGACACCGAGTTCAACGTGGCGCTCAACGGCTCGCCGGCCACGATCGCCGCGCTGGGCGACATCCCGATCCGCAGCGTCAACGGCAGCACGGTGTATGTGCGCGACGTGGCCCATGTGCGCGACGGCAGCCAGCCGCAGACCACGCTGGTGCGGCGCGACGGCGAGCGCGGCATCCTGATGACGCTGCTGAAGAACGGCGGTGCCTCCACGCTCGACATCATCGAGCAGGCCTATCGCGTGCTGCCCAAGGCCATGGCAGCGCTGCCGCCCGACATCAAGGTGACCGCGCTGGCCGACCAGTCGGTGTTCGTCACCGCGGCGATCAAGGGCGTGGTCGAAGAGGCACTGATCGCCTCGGCGCTCACGGTGGTGCTGATCCTGGTGTTCCTCGGCAACTGGCGCAGCACCGCGATCATCGCGGTGTCGATCCCGCTGGCCATCCTCAGCGCGATCCTGCTGCTGCATGCCTTCGGGCAGACGGTCAACATCATGACGCTGGGCGGCCTGGCGCTGGCGGTGGGCATCCTGGTCGACGACGCCACGGTGGAGATCGAGAACGTCGAGCGCCACCTGCACCTGGGCAAGACACCGCACCAGACCATTCTCGACGGCGCGGCCGAGATCGCGGCGCCGGCCTTCGTGTCGACGCTGGCCATCTGCATCGTGTTCGTGCCGATGTTCCTGCTCACCGGTGTGGCGCGCACGCTGTTCGTGCCGCTGGCGATGGCGGTGGTGTTCGCGATGCTGTCGTCGTACGTGCTGTCGCGCACGCTGGTGCCGACGCTGGTGATGTACTTGATGAGGCACAGGGCCCGCCACGGCGAAGATGCCCGCCCGCCCGGCGCGCTGCGCCGCATCCACCTGGCGTTCGACCGCGGGTTCGAGCGCATGCGCCGCGGCTATGCGGCGGCGCTGGCGGGGCTGCTGCAGCACAAGCTGCGCGCGGGCGGGGCGTTCGCGCTGTTCTGCGTACTGTCGCTTGGGCTGGCCACGCAGCTGGGCCGCGACTTCTTTCCCACAGTGGATGCGGGCCAGATCCGCCTGCACCTGCGCGCGCCGGTGGCCACGCGCATCGAGGAGATGCCGGCGCTGGTCGACCGGGTGGAGGCCGAGATCCGCAAGCTGGTGCCGCCCGGGCAGATCGCCAGCGTGATCGACATCGTCGGCGGCCCCTACTCGCCCTACAACACGCTCTACAACAACAACGGCACCTTCGACAGCAGCGACGTCGAGATCCTCGTATCGCTGAAGAAGGGCCATGCATCCACCGCGGGCCACATCCGTGCGCTGCGCGAAGCGCTGCCGCGCCGTTTCGCGGGCGTGGAGTTCTATTTCCAGCCGGCCGACATGGTGGCGCAGACGCTCAACTTCGGCCTGGCCGCGCCGATCGACATCCAGTTCACCGGCAACAGGACGGCCGAGAACCTGGCGCTCGCGAGCGAGCTGCTCAACGGCATCCGCCAGATCCCCGGCACCGCCGACAGCATCCTCTACCAGCGCTTCAACCGGCCCACGCTGTCGCTCGAGATGGACCGCACGCGGCTGCTGCAGACGGGGCTGCAGGCGCGCGACGTCGCGCAGAACCTGCTGGTGTCGTTGAGCTCCAGCTTCCAGACGGCGCCCACGCAGTGGCTCAACCCGGCCAACGGCAGCGTCTACAACGTCGCGGTGCAGACACGCCAGCACGAGATCGACAGCCTCGAGGCGCTGCTGCGCGTGCCGGTCAATCCCGCCGGCGGAGGCCTGAGCGTCGAGCAGAGTGCACGCCGGCCGCAGCTGCTGGGCGACGTGGTTCAGGTCAGGCCCACCGCGCAGCAGGCGGTGGTGTCGCGCTTCAACATCGCGCCGGTGATCGACATCCTCGCCAACGTCGACGGTCGCGACCTCGGCGGCACCTATGCCGATATCGAACGCCGCATCGACGAACTCAGACCCAGGCTGCCGCGCGGCTCGGACATCACCGTGCGCGGCCAGGTGGTCACGATGAAGCAGGCCTTCGGCGAGCTGGGGCTGGGCGTGGCGCTGGCGATCGTGCTGGTGTATCTGCTGATCGTCGTCAACTTCCAGTCTTGGCTCGATGCGCTGATCATCATCGCGGCATTGCCGGCGGCGCTGGGGGGCATCACGTGGATGCTGTTCCTCACCGGCACCACGCTGTCGGTGCCCTCGCTCACCGGCGCGATCATGACCATGGGCGTGGCCACCGCCAACAGCATCCTCGTGGTGTCGTTCGCGCGCGAGCGGCTCGCGGCCGGCGTGCCCGCCCATGCCGCCGCCCTCGAGGCCGGCGCCACCCGGCTGCGCCCGGTGCTGATGACCGCGCTGGCCATGGTGATCGGCATGGTGCCGATGGCGCTGGGCCTGGGCGAAGGCGGCGAGCAGAACGCGCCGCTGGGCCGCGCCGTGATCGGCGGGTTGGCGCTGGCCACCGTGTCGACCCTGTTCTTCGTGCCGCTGGTGTTCGCCGCGCTGCACCGCCGCGCCGCCGCGCGCACCCCGTTCTCCGCCGCGCCGGCGGAGCCGCCTGCCTTGACGCCCGTGCAACCATGAACCCTGCTGCCGATTCCCCTGCCTTTTCTTCCCGCGCATTGCGGCGCACCGCCTGGCTCGCCGGCGGCGTGCTGCTGGCGCTGCTGGCCGGCGCCGGGCTGCGCGTGCTGGCCTCGTCGGGGCAGGCCCGCGCACTGGCCGACACCACCGCGCGCAACGCGGTGCGCAACGTGCTCACCGCCACGCCGCGCCCCGGCGAAGCACGGCGCACGCTCTCCCTGCCCGGCACGCTGCGCGGGCAGAACGAGGCCGCGCTCTATGCGCGCACCAACGGCTACCTGCGCAGCTGGACCAAGGACATCGGCGACCGCGTGCGCAAGGGCGAGCTGCTGGCGGTGATCGATGCGCCCGAGACCGAGCAGGAGCTGCTGCAGGCGCGCGCCGCGCGCGAGCAGGTGAAGGCGCGGTTCGGCCTGGCCGAGTCGTCGCTCGCGCGCTGGCAGGAACTGAGGCAGCGCGATGCCGTGTCGCAGCAGGAACTCGACGAACGCAATGCCGCGCTGCGCCAGGCGCGGGCCGACCTGGCCGCGGCCGATGCGAGCATCCGCCGGCTCGAGCAGCTGCAGTCGTTCCGCCGCATCGTGGCGCCGTTCGATGGCGTGGTGGTCCGACGCAATGTCGAGGTCGGCGCATTGATCGGCGCGGGCAACAACGGCAGCGCACGCGAGCTCTTTCACCTGGCGCAGACCGATCCGCTGCGCGTCAGCGTCGCTGTGCCGCAGACCCATGCGGCCGACGTGCGCGTGGGGCAGGAGGTGTCGCTGCGGCTGATCGAGAAGCCCGGCGTGCCGCTGAAGGGAACGGTCGCGCGCACCGCCGGCGCAGTGGATGCCGACAGCCGCACGATGGCGGTCGAGGTGGAGCTGCCCAACCCCGACGGCAGGCTGCTGCCCGGCGCATATGTGGAAGTGAACCTGGCGCTGGCGGGCAATGCGCGCGGCCTGGTGGTGCCGGCCAGCGCGCTGCAGTTCCGGCAGGACGGGCCGCGCGTGGCAGTGGTGGATGAGCAGAACCGCATCGTGCTGCGCAGCGTGAAGCTGGGCCGCGACCTCGGCAAGACGGTCGAAGTGCTGTCGGGACTCGGCCCCACGGACCGACTGGTACTGAACCCGCATGATGCGATCGAGCCCGGCGAAACCGTGATCGCCACCGCCGTGGCCGGAGGTCGCTCGTGATGCGGTGCCCGCTGGCACCGTCAGGCCTGCTGATGGCGCTGCTGGCCGGCTGCGCCACACCCTCGGCCGATCCGCCCGCGCAGCCGCCGATGGCCGCGCCCATCGCATGGCAGTCGCCGGTGCCGTGGGTCGCGGCCCAGCCGGCCGACCACCTCGACAAGGGCCGCTGGTGGGCGGTGTTCGGCGATGCGCAGCTGGATGCGCTGATCTCCGAGGCCGAGCGCAGCAGCCCCACGCTGGCGATCGTGGCGGCGCGGTTGAAGCAGGCGCAGGCTGGCACGCAGTTCGCCCGTGGCGCGCTGCTGCCGCGGGTGGACGCCTCTCTGCACTCGGCGCGGCAGGCGACCTCGGCCAACCGCCCCGCCGCGAGCGCCGGCACCCAGGCCACGTCCACCCTGCAGAACGACACCACGCTGGCCACCAGCGTGAGCTACGAGCTCGACCTGTTCGGCCGCATCGCCTACGACACGGCCGCGGCCACTGCCGGCGAGCGGCAGGCCCGCGCCGACCTTGCGAACGCGCGGCTGCTGCTCGCCGCCGACCTGGCCGCGGCCTACTTCGCGCTGCGGCAGGTCGATGCCGAGATCGCGGTCGTGGCGCAGAGCATCGAGGCCCAGAGCCGCACGGTCGAGTTGCTGGGCACGCGGCACGATCGCGGCGCCGCGTCGGCGCTCGACGCGCTGCAGCAGCAGGCGCAGCTCGACGGTACCCGCACGCAACTCGCGATGCTGCAGCGCCAGCGCCCGCTGGTCGAGCATGCACTGGCCACGCTGAGCGGCCAGCCGGCCTCGGGCTTCAGGGTGCCGGCCGAGGCGGCATGGCGGCTCGCGCCACCGGCGGTGCCGCCCGCGCTGCCGGCCGAGGCCTTGCAGCGCCGGCCCGACATCGCCTCGGCGCAGCAAGCCGTCGCGGCCGCCAACGCGCAGATCGGCGTCGCGCGCGCGGCGTTCTATCCCAGCCTCGTGCTGCGCGCCAACGCGGGCTACCAGAGCCGGCAGCTGAGCGCGTTGTTCGACGGCCCGAGCCTGCTGTGGTCATTGGGGCTGGACACGGTGCAGACCGTGTTCGACGGCGGCCGCAACCAGGCCCGGCTGGCCGGCGCCCGCGCCGCGCACGAGGCCGCGAGCGCCACCTACCGGCTCACCGTGCTGCGCGCGCTGCAGGAAGCCGAAGATGCCCTGAGCAGCCTGCATGCGCTGGCTCAGGCCGCGCAAGCGGCGCAGGCTGCCGAAGCCAGCGCGGCCAAGGCGCTCGACATCGCGCAGGCGCGCTATGCCGGCGGGCTGGCGAGCCACCTCGAAGTGCTGACAGCCCAGCAGGCGCTGCTGAGCAGCCGGCGCCAGGCCGCGCAGATCAACGGCCAGCAGCTGGCCACCTCGGTGCTGCTGGTCAAGGCGCTGGGCGGCGGCTGGCAGGCCGAGACGCTGTAGCGGGTGGGGTGTTGCGACACCAACAGCTGCCCTGCCGGCTGCGCAGGAGGCAACAGCCCGGCGGCACCGCCAGCCCCGAATCTGCGGGCATCCGCGCAGAAACACATGGCACGGGATTCGCGAAGCAGGAGCAGACCTCACACAACACCTCCGGAGCTCCTGCACGTGATTTCCCATCGTTTACGGCCCACCGTCGTGGCGGCCGCAAGCCTGTTGGCACTGACCTCGCTGGCCCATGCGCAAGGCGCGGCGCCGGCACAGGACGACCAGGCGACGATCGACGCGAAGACCCCCGCGACCAAGGCCGACATCCAGGGCCTGCGCACCGACCTCGAGAACTACAAGTACGAGCAGGCGCGCTCCGCGGAACGCAATCGCGCGCAGACCACGCGCAACACCAAGATCACCGGCACCGTGCAGTTGCGCGCCACCTGGCAGAACCCGGCGCAGAACGCCGGCGCCGCCAACGGCGCCACCTCGGGCAACACCAACTATCAGGCGACGCCCCGGCAGACCAGCTTCGACGTGCCGTCGGCCACGCTGCAGTTCACCGGCAACCTCTACCGCGACTACAACGAGGGCAAGAACCTCACCTATGCACTGGGCTTCGCCTATGCGAGCAATCAGAGCGGCAACCCCACCAGCCTGACCAGCGCCACCCGCACGCTCGGCGTGTCGGCCTCGAACGGCAGCCAGTTCAACCTGACCAATGCCAACCTGGCGTACAGCTTCTTCCCCACCAACGGCGGGCAGGAAGACGCCAAGGGGACCCTCACCTTCGGCCAGCAGCTGGTGCCGTTCGGCCTGGAGGCGCAGGCCGACGAAGAGGTGCGGCCGGTGATCAACTCGGCCCAGTTCTCCAACACGCTCAACGGCATCAGCCAGCGGCAGATCGGCCTCATCTACCGCGGCGATTCGTTCGTCGACGTCGACTACACCAACAACTACCGCCAGGCGCTGATCGAATACGCCGCCGGCGTGGTCAACGGCTCCGGCCCCAACAAGTCGGACAACAACGGCAAGAAGGACTTCATCCTGCGCGCCGCGTTCACGCTGCCGGCCGACTACAACAGCTGGCTGCGGCAGCTGAAGGTGGGTGCCTCGTACTACCGCGGCTATACCAACATCGCCAACACCACCAGCAACGCGGTGGTGCGCATCGCCGGCTCGAAGGTCAAGGGCATCGACATCAGCTGGACCCACCTGCCCTGGTCCATCTCGTACGAGTACGCGCAGGCCACCGACGATGCGCTGGTGGGCGCCGCCGCCAGCGCCACCGAAAGCTCTCCGGTGTATGCGAAGAAGGCCAAGGGCCAGTACCTCAACCTGGCCTACACCTGGGGCGAGCAGTTCCTGGCGAGCGAGAAGTCGGTCGCCAAGTACGACGACTACTGGCCCAAGTCGTACCAGGCCTTCGTGCGGCTCGACAGCTTCGATGCCGACACGCGCGACGCCGCCACCGGCGACAAGACCGTGATCGCCACCCTCGGCCTGAATGCCTTCTTCGCCGAGACGACCAAGCTGCAGCTGAACTACCTGCGCACCCGCAACGACGAGCCCACCACCGGCTACACGCAGAACCGCCCGCGCACGATCAACGGCGTGCAGCTGCAGTTCCAGTACGGCTTCTGAAACGCATCTCCCCCTCCACCGTCTCCGAGGTTCCGACCATGAAACGCCGCACCTTCGCCACCGTGCTGGGCACCGCCCCGTTCATCAACCTGCTGCCGATGGGCGCGCGCGCCGCCGAAGCCCGGCCGCAGGTCATCCGCATCAGCTTTCCCGGTGCCGGCACCGGCGGCCGCCCGATCGTCGGCGGTTCGTTTCCGGCCAACTCGCACCTGCAGCGCGCGATCGACGAGGAGTTCAAGGCCGACGGCATCCGCGTCGAATGGAAGCACTTCCCCGGCGCCGGCCCGGCGCTGAACGAATCGTTCGCCAACGGGCTGACCGACTTCGCATTCGGCCACGGCGACCTGCCGCTGATCGTGGGCCGCTCCACGGGACTGAAGCACAAGGTGCTGATGTCGGCCGGCCGCGGCGGCGACAGCTACTTCGTGGTGCCGGCCGGCTCCACCGCGAAATCGCTCACCGACCTGAAAGGCAAGCGCATCGCGACCTTCAAGGGCACGGCCGGGCAGCTGACCACCTACCGCTTCTTCGAGCGCTTCGGCCTGAGCGACAAGGACTTCAAGGTCATCAGCCTCGACAGCGACTCCACCCTCGCCGCGCTGTCGACGGGCGACATCGACGGCACGGTGCGCGCGCCCTTCGACGTGGAGGCACGCGGCGTGGCGCATCGCATCCATGAGATCCTGAACGATCCCTACATCACGCGGCCAAGCACGGTGTGGGTCGGCGAGGAGTTCGAGAAGAAGTATCCCGAGGTCGTGCAGCGCGTGGTCACGCGGCTGGTGAAGGTGGCGCAGTGGAGCACGCTCGAAGCCAACCGCGAGAAGCAGCTGCAGCTGTGGGCCACCTCGGGCACAGCCTATGTGGACTACCAGAAGGGGTGGGAGTCGACGAAGGACCTGCGCGACCGCATCAACCCGCTGCTCGACGACTACTACCAGGCCAGCATCCGCAACTCGATCGAGGAAGCCAAGAAGTACAAGCTCGTGCGGCGCGACGTGGCATTCGACGGCTGGCTGGAGCCGCGTTACCTGAACAACGCGCTGAAGGATCTGAAGCTCGAGGACTACTGGCCGCAGCAGGCCGCCGATGGCAAGGTCAAGGTGCCGGGCCGGAAGCTATGACGCCCCCCCTGCAGCCCGGCAAAGCCGGCTCCGCGGTGTTCACCGGGCTTCGGCGCTTCGCTCATGCAGGCGTCGGCCTGGTGCTGCCTGCCCTGCTCTACGGGCTGTGGCTGCTGGCGGTCGAGCGCCGCTGGCTGCCCGAGCAGATCCTCCCCGCGCCCTCGCTGGTGTGGCAGTCGCTGCAGGAGCTGTGGGCCTCGGGCGAGCTGCAGGGGCATCTGCTGGCGAGTGCCTCGCGCGTGGGCTGGAGCCTGGCGGTCGGCGGATCGGCGGGGCTGCTTTTGGGGCTGGCGATGGGGCTGTCGCGCACGCTGCGCGACTACCTGTTCCCCAGCTTCGATGTCGTTTCGCAGTTTCCGGTGCTGGGGTGGATACCGCTGCTGATCATCTTTGCCGGCATCGACGAGGCGCTGAAGATCTCAGCGATCTCGATCGCCGTGACGGTGCCGGTGGCGGTGAACACGCTCAAGGGCATCGGCAACATCCCGCCCGCGCTGTTCGAGGTGTGCCGGGTCTACCGCTTCACGCCGTGGCAGGTGGTGCGCCGCATGGTGCTGCCGGCCGCCGCGCCCAGCCTGTTCAACGGGCTGCGGCAGGCGGTGATGCAGGCGTGGCTGACGCTGGTGTTCGTGGAGCTGCTGGCCTCGAGCGAAGGCATCGGCTACCTGATGGTGTGGGGCCGGCAGCTCGCGCAGCTCGATCTCGTGATCGTCGGCATGGTGCTGATCGGCGCCGTCGGCGTGGCGCTGGACCTCGCGCTGCGCACGCTGGAATCGTGGCTGGTGCGCTGGCGCCCGCCGGCTTTCTGAGACTGCTGAACAAGGAGTGCACGTGTCCGCTGTCATCCATCCCGTTCTCACCGTGCCGGCGCTGCCGGCGCGGCCCCCGGCCCCCGCCATCAACTGGCGCGGTGCGGTGCTGCCGCTGGCGCTGCTGTTCGCATGGTGGGCCGTCACCGCGCTCGGCTGGGTCGACACCCGGCTGATCGTGCCGCCGGCCAACGTGCTGCACACCGCGGTGAAGACGCTGCAGGACCCGGTGTTCCTGCAGGGCGTGCTGTTCAGCCTGGGGCGCGACCTGTCGGGCTTTGCGGCCGGCAGCGCGGCCGGGCTGGCGCTGGGGCTGGCGATGGGCACGTCGCGCTGGGCAGACCGCGCCCTGGGCCCCAGCTTCCACACGCTGCGGCAGGTGTCGCTGTTCGCCTGGCTGCCGCTGCTGTCGAGCTGGCTCGGCTATGGCGAGCTGTCGAAGCTGGTATTCATCGCGCTGTCGACGCTGTATCCGGTGGCGCTGGGCACCTTCGAGGGCGTGCGCGGCGTGAGCCGCGCGCATGCCGAGGTGGCGCGCGTGTATCGCTTCACACGGCTGCAGATGCTGTGGCGCCTGATCCTGCCCGCCGCGGCGCCGCAGATCGCCACCGGCCTCACGCTCGGCCTGATCTACGCGTGGGTGGCCACCATCGGCTCCGAATTCCTGCTCGCCAACTGGGGCAACGGCCTGGGCAACGTGGTCATCAAGGCCCGCGCCAGCTTCAACGTCGAGCTGATCGTGTTCGGCATGCTCGCCATCGGCCTGGTCGGCACCGCGCTGAACCGCATCGCCATCCGCATCGAGGCCCGCGTGCTGCACTGGCGCGCCCCCTCCCCTTCCGCCTTCTGACCTCCAAGGACACACCGACACCATGGCCCATGCCGGCACACTCGACATCCGCTCGCTGCACAAGCACTACACCGTCAGCGGCAAGACGCTGCCGGTGCTGGACAACATCTCGCTGACGATCCGCCCCGGCGAGTTCGTCAGCATCGTCGGTGCCAGCGGCTGCGGCAAGTCGACGCTGCTGCGGTTGATCATCGGCCTGGAGGCCGAGTACCAAGGCGAGATCCTGCTCGATGGCCGCCGGATCGCCGGCACCAGCCTGGACCGCGGCATCGTGTTCCAGGAGCACCGCCTGTTCCCCTGGCTCAACGTCGAGCAGAACGTGAGCCTGGGCCTGCTCAACGCCGATCTGCCCGAGCACGAGAAGCGCAGCACCGTGCGGGAGCACATCGCGCTGGTGGGCCTGAAGGGATTCGAGAACGCCTACCCGCACCAGTTGTCCGGCGGGATGTCGCAGCGCGTGGCGATCGCCCGCGCGCTGGTCAACCGGCCCGAGGTGCTGCTGCTCGATGAACCCTTCGGCGCGCTCGACACGTTGACGCGCTCGCACCTGCAGCAGGAGCTGCAGCGCATCTGGCAGGCCGAGGGCATCACCGCGATCCTGGTCACGCACGACGTGGAGGAGGCGGTGGTGCTCGGCGATCGCGTGGTCGTGATGCAGCCGCGGCCGGGGCGCATCAGGCGGGTGATCGACGTGCCGCTGCCGCGCCCGCGCGACCGCGCGAGCCAGGCCTTCGCGGCCCTGAAGGACGAGGTGCTCGCCGAATTCGACCCCGCCCCACGGTGAAGAGCCGCTCGGCGCGACAGGCGGGCCTCAGGCAGCAGCCAGCAGCGCCTCTTCCCGCGGGCGCACGCTGGTGCCGCCGAGCAGCCGCTCGGCCTGCCGCGCGGCTTCGAGGATGCGGGCCTTCAGCGGCTCGCTGCGCACCGTGTAGCCGTCGAAGTCGCCTTCGGAGGCGTACACCGCCGACGGCACGGTCTGCGCGCGGAAGAAGCTGAACAGCGAGCGCAGCGACTGGTCCACCACGAGCGCATGGCGGTCGCTGCCGCCGGTGGCGGCCAGCAGCACCGGACGGCCGACCAGCGCGTCGGGCGCGATGAAATCGATCAGGTGCTTGAACAGGCCGGAGTAGCTGGCCTTGTAGACCGGCGTGGCGGCGACGATCAGATCGGCGCCTTCGATGGCCTTCAGTGCCGCGAGCGCCTGCGGGCCCAGGCCGCTCTTGTCGAAGGCGGTGCCGATCTGCGGCGCGAGGGTGCGCAGTTCGAGGTATTCCACTGCGACCGGCACGCGCGTCGCGAGGGTCTGGACGATGGCCTCGGCCAGCGCCTTGGTGCGCGACACCGCGCTGGTGCTGCCGACGATGGCGACGACCTTGTGTTGATGGCTCATGAGGTTTCCTTCAGGCTTGTCGGTGGCGATGTGGGGCTCTTCAGACCGGTGCGTCGCCGAGGATGGTCGCGCGGTGCATGACCCGCCGGTGAGGCAGATAGTCGGCCGTGGCGTAGTGCTGCGTGAGCCGGTTGTCCCAGAACGCGACGTCATGGCGCTTCCAGCGCCAGCGCACGGTGAACTCGGGTTTGGCGACGTGCGCCTTCAGCAGGCCGAGCACCGCATCGCTCTCGGCCTTGCCGAGCTCGACGATGCGGCTGGTGAAGCCCTCGTTGACGAACAGGCCGCGGCGGCCGCTCTCGGGATGCGTCCGGATCACCGGATGCACCACCGGCGGATGTTTGTCGCGCGCCGCCTCCCAGCGCACCCGCTCCTGCGCCGTGCGCGCGAAGCGCCAGGCCGGAAACGACTGCAGGAAGTCGTGCTCCGCATGCAGCGGATCGAGCAGCGTCCTGAACGGCGCCGACAGCGCCTCGTAGGCGGCGATGCCGCTGGCCCACAAGGTGTCGCCACCGGAGGGCGGCAGCACCTGCGCCGAGAGGATCGCGCCCAGCGGCGGGTTCTCGATGAAGGTGACGTCGGTGTGCCAGTTGTCGTTGTCCGGCGGGTTGTCGTTGGAGGTGTCGAGCACGATGATCTCGGCCGCCTCCGGATGCTGCGGATACACCGGATGGATGTGCAGCTCGCCGAAGCGCGCCGCCAGGTCGCGCTGCTGCCGCGGCGTGATCGGCTGGTTCTCGAAGAACAGCACATGGTGCTTCAGCAGCGCCTCGTGCAGCCTTGCATGCTCGCGCTCGGTGAGCGGCTGCGCGAGATCCAGCCCTTCGACCACGGCGCCGATGGCCGGGCCCAATGGAATGATGTTCATGCCTTTCCTTGCCAGGGGACGAGCCGGCGCTCCAGCGCACGCAGCCCGAGCTCGAGCCCGAAGGCGATGCCGGCGATCACGAAGATGCCGAGCACCACGATGTCGGTGTTGAGGAACTGCGCGGCCGACTGCACCATGAAGCCCAGCCCGCGCGTGGCCGCGACGAGCTCGGCCGCCACCAGCGTCGACCAGCCCACACCCAGCCCCACGCGCAGGCCGGCCAGGATCTCGGGCAGCGCGCTCGGCAGGATCACGTGGCGCAGCAGCTGCCAGCGCGTGGCGCCGAACGACTGCGCCGCCCGGATGCGGTTGTGGTCGGTGCCGCGCACGCCGATGGCCGTGGCGATGACCACCGGCGCAAAGATCGCCAACGCGATCAGCAGCACCTTCGACAACTCCCCGATGCCGAGCCAGATCACGATCAGCGGCAGGTAGGCCAGCGGCGGCACCGGGCGGTAGAACTCCACCAGCGGATCGAACAGCCCGCGCGCCACCGGCGACAGGCCCATCCACAGCCCCAGCGGTATCGCGGTGGACGCCGCCAACAGCAGCGCGAGCAGCACGCGCGCCAGGCTGGCGCCGGCGTGCTGCCACAGCGTGGCCTCCATGAAGCCTTCACCGGCCAGCTGCCACAGCTTCGCCCACACGGCCGAGGGCGGCGGCAGGAACAGCGGCGCGATCCACCCGCGGGCGGTGACGGCAGACCAGGCCAGCAGCAGCACGCCGATCGACAGCGCGCTCAGCACACCGGGCCGGCTGTGCAGCGGCAGCTGCCTGCGCGTCGGGGCGGCGGGCGCGGGAACGGCTGCCGGCTCGGCGATCTCGAGAGGGGTGATGTTGTCCATGGTGTCAATGCAACGCAGGATCGAGCGCGAGCACCGAGGCCAGCACGCGCTCGCGCACCGCCACGAACCCGGGCTGCGACTTGATCGCCCGTGCCGGCTCGCCGGCCGCGAAGCGGCGGCCGAAGTCGAGCCTCAATTGCTCGGCGATGCGTGCCGGCCGACGCGACAGCAGCACCAGATGCGTCGCGAGGAAGGCGGCCTCCTCGACGCCGTGCGTCACCAGCACGATGGTCTTGCCGGTGGCGGCCCACACCTTCAGCAGCAGCTCCTGCATGCGCTCGCGCGTCAGGGCGTCGAGCGCGCCGAACGGCTCGTCCATCAGCAGCACCTGCGGATCGGCGGCCAGCGCGCGGGCGATGCCCACGCGCTGCCGCATGCCGCCCGAGAGCTCCCACACCTGCTTTCGCTCCTGGCCGCGCAGGTCCACCAGCTGCAGGAAGTGCCGGGCCGTGTCGGCGCGCTCGGCGGCCGGCACGCCCTTCAGCCGCAGCGGCAACTCCACGTTGCCCTGCACATCCAGCCACGGCAGCAGCGCGTCGTCCTGGAATACAACGCCGCGGTCGGCGCCCGGCCCCTTGACCACGCGGCCGTTGACGCTGATCGAGCCGGCCAGCGGCGGCAGGAAGCCGGCGATCAGGTTGAGCAGACTGGACTTGCCGCAGCCCGACGGGCCCAGCAGCACCAACAGCGCGCCCGCCTCGACACTGAGCGACAGCTGCTGCAGCACCAGTGGGTGGCCATCCTGCCCTCCGTAGCCGAGGGCGATGCGATCGAGCTCGATCATGGCCGGCCGCCGTTACCGGGCCGCGAGCTGCACATGGCGTGCGTTGACATAGGGCGCGTAGTCGGCGAGCACCTTGTCGACCTTGCCCTGCTCCTTGAGGAACTTCGAGGTCTCGGTGACCGCTTTCACCGTGCCGCCCGACAACAGCGCAGCCTGCTCGGCCAGGGTCGGGAAGCGGCTGCCGGCGAGCAGCTCGGCCACCTCTTCCTTCTTGGCGCCGGTGAGGCGGGCGATCTTGTCGAGGTTGTCGGCGTTGCCGGCAAAGGCCTTCGGGTCCCTGCGGTAGGCCGCATAGGCCTCCCCGGTCACGCGAGCGAACGCGGCAACGACGTCGGGATTCTTCTGTGCGAAATCCTTGCGCACGATCCACGCATCGAAGGTCGGGGCGCCCCATTTCGCCACCTGCGACGAATCGACCAGCACCTTGCCGCCGGCCTTGATCTGACCGAGCGCGGGGTCCCACACATACGCCGCGTCGATGTCGCCGCGCTGCCAGGCCGCTGCGATCTCGGTGGGCCGCAAGTTGACGATGTCGACCTTCTTCGCGTCGACGCCCCAGTGCTTCAACGCGGCGAGCAGGCTGTAGTGGGTGGTGGACACGAACGGCACCGCCACTTTCTTGCCGACAAGGTCGGCGGCCTTGGCGATGTTGGCGCCGTTACGCACCACCAGCGCCTCGGCGCTGCCGATCTCGGCCGCGATCAGGAAAGTCTCCACCGGCAGCTCGCGGCTGGCGGCGGCGGCCAGCGGGCTGGAGCCGACATAGCCGATCTGGATGTCGCCCGAGGCCACCGCGGTGATCACCTCGGCGCCGCTCTCGAACTTGCGCCATTCGATGGGCCTGCCGGCGGCCTTTTCGTAGCGGCCTTCGGCCTGCGCCACCTTGGCCGGCTCGACGACCGTCTGGTAGGCGATGCGAACCGTTTCCTGCGCGATGACCGGTACGGTGACGAACGTGCCGAAGGCCAGGCCCACGGCGGCGATGAAGTGCGAACGGCGCATCGGCCCCTCCTGTATAGACGAGTCCGAACGTTATCGGCGCCGCCTCATGCGCTCAACGATTGTTTCCGGATGAGGTCATGCGCGAAGCGCAGCAGCGAACGGCGTGCGGATATCCGACAGGAACTGCTTCGCGCGCGGGTGCCGCGGCCGGCCGAAGAACTCCTCCGGCGTGCCGCGCTCCAGCACCGCGCCCCGATCCATGAACAGCACGCGGTCGGCCACCTCGCGGGCGAACCCCATCTCGTGCGTGACGCAGACCATGGTCATGCCGTCGCGCGCGAGATCGCGCATCACCAGCAGCACCTCGCCCACCATCTCGGGGTCGAGCGCGCTGGTCGGCTCATCGAACAGCATCAGCGGCGGCTTCATCGCCAGCGCGCGGGCGATCGCCACCCGCTGCTGCTGCCCTCCCGACAGCTCGGACGGAAAGGCGGCCGCCTTGTGCGCCAGCCCCACGCGCTGCAGCAGCGCCATCGCCTGCTCGCGCGCCTCGGCCGGCGCCATGCGGCGCAGATGGATCGGCGCGAGCGTGCAGTTGTCGAGCACGTTCAGGTGCGGGAACAGGTTGAACTGCTGGAACACGAAGCCGATGCCGGCGCGAAAGCGGTTGACGTCCAGGCCGGGGGCATGGATGTCCTGCCCGCCGATCCGGATGCGGCCCGAGCCGATCGGCTCCAGCCGGTTGAGCGTGCGGATCAGCGTGGACTTGCCCGACCCCGAGGGGCCGCACACCACCACGACCTCGCCACGCGCGACGGTCTCGTTCACATCGACGAGCGCATGGTACTTGCCGTACCACTTGTTGACGTTCTGGATCTCGATCATGAGAAGGCTTTCGCCGGCGCCAGCCGGCGGCGCTGGCGCGCTTCGACCGCATAGGCCAGGCGCGACAGGCCGAAGCACAGTACGAAGTAGGTGCCACCGAGGATGAGGTACACCTCGGTGGGCCGCGTCAGTACCTGCGTGTTGATCTGCGATGCGATGAACGACACCTCGGACAGGCCGATGATGTAGCCCAGCGAGGTCTCCTTCAGCGTGGAGACGAACTGGTTCACCAACGACGGCAGCATGTGCCGCGTGGCCTGCGGCAGGATCACCGTGCGCATCGCCGCGGCGTAGCTGAAGCCCAGTGATCGCGCGCACTCCATCTGCCCCTTGGGGAGGCCCTGGATGCCGGCACGCACGATCTCGGCGATGTAGGCTCCGTCGAACACCACCAGCGCCGCCAGCATCGTGCTGAACTGGTCGGTCTTGTGCCCGGTGACGCTGGGCAGGAAGAAGTAGGCCCAGAACACCACCATCAGCAGCGGCGTTCCGCGCACCGCGTACACCAGCGCTGTCACGGGCCAGCGCAGCCAGCGCTGCGGCGCCACACGCGCCAGCCCGAACAGCACGCCGAGCGGAAACGCCAGCACCAGCGCCAGTGCGCCCAGCAACACGGTCAGCGCCAGGCCGCCGAGTGGTCCCTTGGGGTACTGGCCGACCAGGAAGTAGAGCCAGTAGGTATCGATCAACTCGGCGAAGCTCATGCGGTGCGCGGCGGGTAGCGGTGGTGGTAGGCCGCGGCCAGCGCGGTGATGACGAGCGACACGGCGAGGTAGGCCACGGTGGCCACGACAAAAGTCTCGAAGCCCCGGAAGCTCGCCGTCTCGACCTTCTGCGCCTGGTACATCAGCTCGGCGGTGCCGATCACGGTGGCGACGCTGGTGTTCTTCCACAGATTCAGCGTCTGCGAGATCAGCGGCGGCACGGTGATGTGCAGCGCCTGCGGCAGCACCACGCGGCGCATGGTGGCCAGGAAGCCGAAGCCCAGCGCGCGGCCCGCCTCCAGCTGCGTGGCCGGCACCGCACGGATGCCGCTGCGGATGTCTTCCGACATGAAGGCTGCGGTGTAGAGCGTGAGCGCCACCACCGCGCACGCGGCCTCGGCGTCGTGCGCATAGAGCCACTGCCTGGCAGGGCCAGGCAGCAGCTCCGCGGCGCCGAAGTACCAGAACAGCAGGTGCACCAGCAGCGGCACGCTGCGCACACCTTCGACGAGGCCGAAGCCGAGCCAGCGCAGCACCCCGGAAGGCGCCAGCCGCAGCAGCGCCAGCGCGGTGGCCAGCGGCAGCGCCAGCACCAGCGTGAGGCCGGTGAGCTGCAGCGAGGTGACGAACCCGCTGAGCAGCCAGCCGCGGAACTGGCCGCTCAGCACCAGTGAGACGTCGAACAAGAACTCAGCTCTCGACCTTGTCGGATTCGATCTTGAAGCTGCGCGACGGGAACTTCAGCCGGCTGCCGGGGCCGTACCACTTGAAGAACAGCTTCTCCGCATCGCCCGACTTCTCGAGCTCGCGCAGCGTGCCGTCCACCGCCGCCTTGAGGGTCTTCTCGCCCTTGCGGATGCCCAGCGCGAGCGGCTCGACGCTGATGTTCTGCGGCAGGATCGCGTAGTCCTTCTGCTGGGGGCCCAGCTTGGCGTAGTCGTCGATCAGCGAGACCTCGTCGTTGACGAAGCCCACGCCCTTGCCCTGCTGCAGCGCCTGGAAGGCCTGCGGGCCGGTTTCGAAGGTCACCACATCCACACCGGGCACGGCCTTGCGGATGTTGGGCTCCTGGGTGCCACCCTTGATGGTGACCACCTTCTTGCCGCCGAGCTGCGACAGCTGGGTGATGCCGCTGTCCTTGCGCACCAGCACCTTCTGTCCCGTGACGAACGAGGTGAGCGAGAAGTCGATCACCTGCTCGCGCTCCTTGTTGTGGGTCAGCGATGCGGCCAGCAGGTCGACGCGGCCCTGCTGCAGCTCGGGGATGCGGGCAGCCACCGCCAATTGCTTCAGCGTGAGCTTGACGCCGAGCTTCTTTGCGACGGCCGAAGCCAGGTCGACCTCGTAGCCGACGATCTCGCGCGTCTTCGGATCGATGAAGCTGTTGGGCTCGTCGGTGCCGAGCACGCCGACGACGAGCTCGCCCTTCTTCTTGATGTCGTCGAGCTGGTCGGCACGGGCAGCAAGGGTGGTGGTGATCAGGGAGGCGGCGATCAGGCTCGTGGCCAGCGCCTTGGCTCGGATGTGCATCGGAGGGTAGATCCGTTGTTGAGAAAGGCCGCCAGCGTAGCCAGAACCCCCGTTGCCGCGAACTGATGATTCGGCATAAGCATGTGCGGCCGGGGCCGCGGGCTTTACACGGCCCAGCGCAGCTGCAGCACGGGCAGTGGCGGAGGCGGCGGTTCCGCCGCGGGCTGCCTCAGCACCTGCCGCAGCACCCGCTCCTCGAAGGCCGCAAACGCCGCATGCCCGCGCGAGCGCGGCCGCGGCAGCGGCACCCGTTCGTCGAACGCCACGCGCTGGTCCTCGATCAGCAGCACCCGGTCGGCCAGCGCCACCGCCTCGGCCACATCGTGCGTCACCAGCACCGCGGTGAAGCCGTGCTGAAGCCACAGCCGCTCGATCAGCGCATGCATCTCGATGCGGGTCAGCGCATCGAGCGCACCCAACGGTTCGTCGAGCAGCAGCAGCCGCGGCCGGTGCACCAGCGCACGGGCCAGCGCCACGCGCTGCCGCTGCCCGCCCGACAGCACCGCCGGCCAGTCGTGGGCCCGATCGGCCAGGCCGACCTGGGCCAGCGCCTCGCGGGCCCTCGGCAGCACGTCGGGGCCGTCGAGGCCGAGCGCGATGTTGTCGGCCACGCGCTTCCACGGCAGCAGGCGGGCATCCTGGAACATCATCCGCACATCGGGATGCGCGGCCCGCGCAGCGCCCGCCGCACCGAAGCCGATGCGGCCCTCGCCGGGTGCCTCCAGCCCCGCGAGCAGGCGCAGCAGCGTGCTCTTGCCGCAGCCGCTGCGGCCCACCAGCGCGACGAATTCGCCGGGCGCGATCGACAGCTCCAGATCGCGCAGCACCTGCCGCTCGCCGAAGGCCTTGGAAACGCCGCTGATCTCGACCGCGAGGCCGGGCGCATGCGCCGGCCCCTGCCGTTTCAGCGCGAGGCCGCGCGCCGCAACGGCAGGCAGCGCTGGCCGGCCCACGGCATGGGGCTGCAGCTCGAGTTCGAGTCCGGTCAACAGGTTCATGCGCTCGCTCCCTGATAGCCCGGATGCCAGCGCAGCCACCAGCGCTCCAGCCCCTTGGCGGCCACGTCGGCGGCCTTGCCCAGCACCGCGTACAGCAGGATGCCGACGACGACGACGTCGGTCTGCAGGAATTCGCGTGCGTTCATCGTCATGTAGCCGATGCCGGCCTGCGCCGACACCGTCTCGGCCACGATCAGCAGCACCCACATCAGCCCGAGCGAGAAGCGCAGCCCCACCAGGATGGACGGCAGCGCGCCGGGCAGGATCACCTGGCTATACAAGCGCCAGCCGCCGAGGCCGTAGCTGCGCGCCATCTCGATCAGCCCGCGATCCACGCTGCGGATGCCGTGGAAGGTGTTGAGGTACATCGGGAAGAACACGCCCACCGCCACGAGGAACAGCTTGGCCGACTCCTCGATGCCGAACCACAGGATCACCAGCGGCACGAGCGCCAGCGCCGGGATGTTGCGCAGCATCTGCAGCGAGGTGTCGAGCAGCGTCTCGGCGCCGCGGAAGCTGCCGGTCAGCAGGCCCAGCAGCAGCCCCAGCCCGCCGCCGAGCGCCAGGCCGGTGAAGGCCCGCCAGGTGCTCACGCTGACGTGCTGCCACAGCTCGCCGGAGCGCACCAGCCCGCCGAGGGCCCGCAATACGGCCAGCGGCTCGGGCAGCACGCGCGTCGACAGCCAGCCGGCACGGGCCGAGATCTCCCACAGCGCGGCCAGCGCCAGCGGCAACGCCCAGGGCAGCAGCCGCCGGGCCAGCGGCTCAAAGCGAGATACGAAGCTGGCTGACATGGTGCGGCTCTCGATGGAGCACCGGTTCCTCGGGCGCGGCCACGAGTTCGATGCGGTTGCCGAACGGGTCTTCCGTGTAGGCCCGGCCGTCGCTCAGCCGGGCCACATCGACGGGATGGCCGTCATGCCGCAGCCGCTCGACCAGCGCATCGAGCTCGCGCACCTGCAGCGCGAGATGGGCCTGCGGCGCGACGCCGATGTAGTGGCCTTCGCTCAGGTCGAGCCGCTGGCCGCCGAGGTCGAAGCGCAGCGTGCCCGGCCGATCGAGCAGCGGGTCGCGCCGCTCGACGAGGCCCAGCGCCTGCTCGTAGAACTGCCGGGCCACCGCGCTGCCGCCCACCGGGATCGGCAGCTGCACGTGATCGACATGGATGGTCGCGGACATCGCGCCTCAGCTCGCAGCGCGTGCGCGGGCTGCCTCGTTGGCAGGCGGCACATAGTGGTTCGCGACGATCTCGCCGAAGGGGCCGGTGAGGCTGCGCTGCGGCAGCTGGCGCTGCAGCTCCAGCGGCAGCAGCGGGAACACCAGCTCCGCGAAACGGTGCGCCTCCTCCAGGTGCGGATAGCCGGAGAAGATGAAGTGCTCCAGCCCGAGCGCCGCGTATTCCTTGATGCGGTCGGCCACCTGCTGCGGGTTGCCCACCAGCGCGGTGCCGGCCCCGCCGCGCACCAGGCCGACACCGGCCCAGAGGTTGGGCGAGATCTCCAGCCCTTCGCGCACGTTGTCGCGGTTGAAGCGGCCCTGGTGCAGCGCGGCCATGCGGCGCTGGCCCACCGAATCCATCTGCGCGAACTTCTTCTGCGCCGCGGCGACCGTCTCGTCGTCGAGGTGCGAGAGCAGCGAACGGGCGGCATCCCAGGCTTCGTCTTCCGTCTCGCGCACGATCACGTGCAGGCGGATGCCGAACTCCAGCGTGCGGCCGTGGCGGGCGGCGCGCCGGCGGATGTCGGCCACCTTGGCGGCCACCGCCTCGGGCGGTTCGCCCCAGGTGAGGTAGGTGTCGAGCTGCTGCGCGGCGAGCTCGTGCGCGGCTTCCGACGACCCGCCGAAGAAGGTGGGCGGGTACGGCCGCTGCAGCGGCGGATACAGCAGCTTGCCGCCCTTGATCCGCAGGTGTTCGCCATCGTGGTCGAGCGGCGTGCCGTCGTGGCTGCGCGCCAGCAGCTCGCGCCAGATGTGCATGAACTCGGCCGACACCTCGTAGCGCTGCTCGTGGTCGAGGAAGACGCCGTCACCGGCCAGCTCGTCGGCATCGCCGCCGGTCACCAGGTTGATCAGCAGCCGGCCGCCGGAGAGGCGATCGAACGTGGCCGCAGTGCGTGCGGCCAGCGCAGGCTGCAGCAGCCCCGGCCGCAGCGCGACCAGGAACTTCAGCCGGCGCGTCACGTCGATCAGGCTCGCGGCGACGATCCACGGGTCTTCGCAGGAGCGGCCGGTCGGGATCAGCACGCCTTCGTAGCCGAGGCTGTCGGCGGCCAGCGCGATCTGCTTGAAGTAGTTGAAGTCGGCGACACGGGCGCCGTGCGAGGTGCCGAGGTAGCGCGAATCGCCGTGCGTCGGGATGAACCAGAAGATCTTCATCGCGGTCTCCCGTTCAGCGCGCGGCCTGCGCCGTCTTCAGCGGTGCGGCGGGCAAGGCATCGGCGATGCGGATGGGCTTGGGGATCAGCTTCAGCTGCTCGAAGGTATCGGCGATCTTCTGCTGCTGCGCGGCCACCTGCGGCATGACCGGCGCAATGCCATAGGCGAAGCGCGAGGCGGCCAGCTCGGCCACCGGCACGTCGATGCCGATCAGCGGCGCGAGGAACTGCGCCACCTCCTTCGGGCTGCTGCGCGCCCAGGCATCGAGCTTCGCGAGCTCGTCGACGATCGCGCCGATGACCTGCGGCTGGCGCGCCGCATAGCTGCGCGAGGCGAGGAAGAACTGGTGGTTCGAGACCAACCCGGTGCCGTCGGCCAGCACGCGCGCGCCCAGCTGCTTCTCGGCCGCCGCGAAGAACGGATCCCAGATCACCCACGCGTCGACCGCGCCGCGCTCGAAGGCCGCGCGCGCATCCGATGGCGGCAGGAACACCGTCTGCACGTCGGTGTACTTCAGGCCCGCCTTCTCCAGCGCCTTGACCAGCAGGTAGTGCACGTTGGAGCCCTTGTTCAGCGCCACGCGCTTGCCCTTGAGGTCGGCCACGCTCTTCAGCGCCGAGCCCTTGGGGACGACGATCGCCTCCGAGGTCGGCGCCGCCGGCTGGTTGGCCACGTAGACGAGGTCGGCGCCGGCGGCCTGCGCAAAGATCGGCGGCGCCTCGCCGGTGGTGCCGAAGTCGATGGAGCCGACGTTCAGCCCTTCGAGCAGTTGCGGGCCGGCGGGAAACTCCGTCCACTTGACCTCGATGCCCTGCGGCGCGAGCCGCTTCTCGAGATCGCCGCGCGCCTTCAGCAGCGTCAGCGTGCCGTACTTCTGGTAGCCGATGCGCAGCACCTGCTTGGCCGTGCCCTGCGCGATGGCAGGTGCCGAGAGGCCGAGGGCCGCGGCCGACAGGGCCAGCCAGGCCGCCAGATGGGAGAACGTTCGTCGTGTGGTGGTGCTCATGTCGTGGTGGATGGCGTTGCGTGCCGGTTGAAAGAAGGCCCCGTGCGGCGGGAGCGGATGGCACAGGCCGCACGGGGAAACAAGCACCCGAAGGCGCGAGGAGACAACCGGCTGTGTGAACGAGCCCTCACGATAGGGAATGCCGAGATCGCGAGGAACGAATGGTTTTCGCTATGCATATCGGGCGCCCGCATATCCCTGCGGATCCCCCTCGAGCGCCTCTTCGGGGGCCTCTTCTTCCGGCGCCTCGTCTTCCGGCAGCTCGATCGAGGCGGCCGCGCTGCCGAGCAGGCCATGGCGCTTGAGCAGCGTGCGCAGCGTGTTGCGGGTCACGCCGAGCAGGCGCGCGGTCTGCACCTGGTTTTCGCGGCAGCGCTCGAAGGCCTGCCGCACGAGGCGGCCTTCGACCATGTGGAACAGCTCCACCGGCCGGGCGGCGATGAGATCGTCGAACGCCGCGGCGAGCCGCTCGACCGGCGCGGGCGGCGGTGGGGGCGCCGCGGGCGAGGCCGCCGGTGCAGCCAGCGGCAGCGGCGCTGCCTGCGGCGGCGGCGCCGCGATGCTCATGCGCGCCAGCGGCGAGAAGCGGAAATCGGCCGCACGCACGAGGCCGTCGCGGCAGACGATCAGCGCATAGTGGATGACGTTCTCAAGCTCGCGGATGTTGCCCGGCCAGCCATAGCCGAGCAGCGCGGCTTCAGCGTCGTGCGACAGCCGCGGGTCGTCGAGGCCGAGCTTGTCGGCATACATCCCGATGAAGTGGCGCGCCAGCGGAAGGATGTCGCCGGGCCGCTCACGCAGCGGCGGCAGGCTGAGCGAGGCCACGCTGAGCCGGTAGTACAGGTCGGCGCGGAAATGCTGGGCCTCGACCGCGCGGTGCAGCTCGACGTTGGTGGCGGCCACCAGCCGCACGTCGAGCGAGACCGGCCGGCGCGAGCCCAGCCGCACCACCTGCCGCTCCTGCAGCACGCGCAGCAGCTTGACCTGCTGCGCCAGCGGCAGGTCGCCGATCTCGTCGAGGAACAGCGTGCCGCCGTTGGCGGCTTCGAACCAGCCGGCACGCGCCTGCGCCGCCCCGGTGAAGGCGCCCGACTCATGGCCGAACAGCTCGGCATCGATCAGCGTCTCGCTGAACGCGCCGCAGTTCACCGCGACGAACGGGCCCTTGCGGCCGCTGCGCTTGTGGATGTGGCGTGCGATCAGCTCCTTGCCGGTGCCCGTCTCGCCGATGACGAGCACGGTGGCCTCACTCTGCGCGACGCGCTCCACCTGCTCCAGCAGCGCCAGCGAGCGGGGGTCGTGGAACAGCAGGGCCTTGGCACGGATCGACAAGGCCATCGACGCGGCCTCGGGAAAGGTGAGCAGGTTCGTCTCGGACATGCGTGGCGAACCGTCGGCTTACAGCGTCGCGATCGAGACCTCGGTCGACTTGACCAGGGCGATCACTTCCTTGCCGGGCCGCAGGCCGAGCTCCTTGACCGAGCGGGTCGTGATCACCGAGGTGACCGTCAGGCCCGAAGGCGTCTCGACATCGACCTCTGAGACCACCGGGCCCTCGATGATCTCCTTGACCTTGCCGCGGAACTGGTTGCGCACGTTGATGGCATCGATGCTCATGGAACGGGTCTTTCCTTGTTGAACGGGAGCGCCACGGATGGCGGGGTTCACAAGGTAGCCCGTGCCCTCGATGCACGGAACGAAGCAAATCGCGGCAGGGCATGCGGAAACCGAATGTCCGGTTTCCGCAGGCGCAGGGGCTCAGTACCCCAGCGCGAGCCCGGTGTTGCGGCGCGGGTCGTTGGCGCCGTAGTAGCGGTTCCTGCCCACCGGCTTGCCGGCCAGCGAAGGCGCGCCGACGAGGATGGCGGCCACATGGTTGGCCGGCTGCGCACCGGCGAACTTGTGGCCCATGTCGGTGAGGATCTTCTGCGTGTCAGGGCTCAGCGTGAAGGGCTCGAGGTTGGTGGTCTCGGGCAGCCACTGCTGGTGGAAGCGCGGCGCGTCCACGGCCTCCTGGATGGTCATGCCGTAGTCGATCACGTTGACGATGGTGTGCAGCACCGCGGTGATGATGCGGCTGCCACCCGGCGTGCCGACCACCATGACCGGCTTGCCGTCCTTGGTGACGATGGTCGGGCTCATCGAGCTCAGCGGGCGCTTGCCCGGCTCGATCTTGTTGGCCTCGCCCTGCACCAGGCCGTAGAGGTTGGGCACGCCGATCTTCGCGGTGAAGTCGTCCATCTCGTCGTTGAGCAGCACGCCGGTGCCGTTGGCCATCACCTTGGCGCCGAACCAGTCGTTCAGCGTGTAGGTCACCGACACCGCGTTGCCCCACTTGTCGATGATCGAGTAGTGCGTGGTATTGGTGCCCTCGTGCGGCGCGACGCCGGGCTTGATGTCCTTCGACACGCCGGCCTTGGCCGGATCGATCGCCTCGCGGATCTTGCCGGCGTAGCCCTTGTCGAGCAGGCGGTCGAGCGGGTTCTTCACGAAGTCGGGGTCGCCGAGGTAGCTGTTGCGGTCGACGTAGGCATGGCGCATCGCCTCGATCTGGTAGTGCACCGCCTGGGCCGAGCGGAAGCCCATGTCCTTCAGCGGGTAGCCCTCGAGCACGTTGAGGATCTCGCAGATGATCACGCCGCCCGAGCTGGGCGGCGGCGCCGAGACGATGTGGAAGCCGCGGTAGTCGCACTCCACCGGCGCCATCTCGCGCGTCTTGTACTGGTCGAGATCGGCCTGGGCGATGATGCCCTTGCCGGCCTGGCTGGAAGCCACGAGCGCGGCGGCCACCGGGCCCTTGTAGAAGCCGTCGGCGCCCTTATGGCTGATCAGCCGCAGCGTCTTCGCGAGGTCGCGCTGCACCAGCGTCTGCCCGGCCTCGAAGGGCTGGCCCTTGTTGAGGAAGATCGCGGCGGTGTGCTTGTCCTTGCGGAAATCGTCTGTGGCGGTGCCGAGCAGGTCGACATCGCCCTGCTCCAGCACGAAGCCCTTCTCGGCATAGTGGATGGCCGGCGCCATCAGCGCGGCGCGCTTCATCGTGCCGTACTTCGCGAGCGCCGTCTCCAGGCCCGACACCGTGCCCGGCACGCCCACCGCGAGGTGGCCGTAGGTGCTCAGGCCCTTGACGACGTTGCCATCGGGGCCGAGGTACATGTCGGCCTTGGCGGCCAGCGGCGCCTTCTCGCGGAAGTCGAGGAAGGTCTTGCGGCCGTCGGCCAGCTGGATCGTCATGAAGCCGCCGCCGCCGAGGTTGCCGGCCGCCGGGTACACCACCGCCAGCGTGTAGCCCACCGCCACCGCCGCGTCGACCGCGTTGCCGCCGTCCTTGAGCACGTCGACGCCGACCTGCGTCGCCAGCCGCTGGGCGGTAACGACCATGCCGTTCTCGGCCGCCGCCGGCGCGATGGACGCGGCGTGCGCCGCAATGATGCAGAAGGTGGTGCAGGTGAAGACGAACGCGTGTTTCAGATCGAGGGGTCTCATCGGCCGGGCCTTTCTTGGGGTTGCGCGGGAGGAAACGAGCGTCGAAGCATACGTCGGGCGGGCTCAGCCCGTGAGCCCCCGGCATCGGACGATGAACGCCCAAGACCCAGGGGAGAAGACGATGCAGGACACGAGGAACGGAACCGCCCTTCACGACACGCTGGCGCGGCAGCTTGCCCGGCTGCCGCAGCACATCCGATCGCCCGGCTTCGCGATGGTGGCGGCGCTCTCGGTGCCGACGCTGGCGGTGCTGGTGGCGCTGGGATGGCAGAGCAGTTCGCCGGCGACCGCCTGGATCGCCACCGCGATGGCTGCGCTGGCGCTCGGCACCTGCGTGCTGGCGCCGCTGGCGCTGAAGGGATGCCGCTAGGAGCGGGTTGAAAATGCGGCGGGCGGCGCACGCGGTTTGCTGCTCGATCAAGGCCCATGGAAGCCGCCCAACCGCAGCCCCTGGAGCCGCCCGCACTGCAGGATCGCCAACAGCGCCTCCGGCTCATGCGCCACCTGATGGCGGTGGCCACCTCGATCGTGATCGTGGGCTTCGTCTACCTCTACGTCGGCTTCGGCTTCCTGCCGCTGGAGGCGGCGCACCGCTTCGCAGCGATGGTGCTGGCGCTGGCGGCGGGCTTCGGCGGCTGCTTCCTGTCGGGCATCAACCGCCGCTTTCCCGATCCCAGCCTGACGGCGCCGCAGATGCTCGGCGCCGGCGCGGCGCTGGCGGTCCTGGCGCATGGCGGGCCCGAGGTCCGCGCGCTGCTGCTGCCGATCTACATGATCGTGCTGCTGTTCGGCGCCTTCCGCCTGAGCACCGGCGGGTTGCTGGCGGTGGGCGGCTTCTTCCTGGCCACCTATGCCCTCGCCGTCAGCCTGGCATGGCCGGGCGGAGCAGCGCGGCGCGACACCGCCCGCGAGTGGCTGCAGATGCTGCAGCTGGCAGCCTTGATCGGCTGGTTCGCGTGGATCGGCGGCTACATCAACCGCATGCGGCGGCAGCTGCGCCATGTGAACACCGACCTGAAGCAGGCGCTGCAGCGCATCGAAAAGGTCGCCAGCTTCGACGAACTGACCGGGCTGTACAACCGCCGGATGATCCGCGAGTTGCTGGAGCGCGAGAAGAAGCGCTGCGACCGCAACGGCCGCTCGATGTGCATCGCGCTGGTCGACATCGACCATTTCAAGACCATCAACGACCGCTTCGGCCATGCGCTGGGCGACCAGGCCTTGAAGTCGGTGGCCTCGATGCTGCAGCGCGGGCTGCGCGAGACCGATGTGATCGGGCGCTACGGCGGGGAGGAGTTCCTGATCGTGATCGCCGATTGCGAGCATGCCCGCGCCGGCATGCCGCTGGAGCGCACGCGGCAGGCCGTCGCGTCGGCCGGCTTGCCCGGCCTGCCGCAGGATCACCGCATCACCGTGTCGATCGGCGCCTGCACGTATCGCTGCGGGGAGGAGGCCGATTCCGCGATCGGCCGGGCCGACGCCGCGCTGTACGAAGCCAAGCGGAGCGGCCGCAACCGCGTCATCTGGAAGGCCTGAGCATCAGGTCCTGCACCCACAGCGCCGATTGCGAGACCGCCTCGCCATAGGGCGGTGACTGGTGACGCAGGCCGATCGCGACGCGTCCTGTCCACCAGACCAGCCTTCCGGTCCCGGGCAATACCACGGGGCCGATGTGTCCCGGCGGCACGCTGAACGGCGGCGCCGAGGCGCTGTGGTGGATGGACCTGCCTGGTTTCCGAAGCTCAGCCGACATGGGTGTCTCCAAGAGTTGCAGCAGCGCTTGAGCAATCGGCGTACCCATAATGGGCGCCTGGCGGGACCGGCCCGGGCACGACGATTGCCCCTCATTTCCGATGCGTCCCGCGCCCCGAGAGAAAGGCCGGATGTGCAACTGCCCGATACCCTCCCAACTCCATCTGTGGCCATGCTCGACAGCGAAGAGCGCTTCCGCCTTCTGGTCGAAGCCGTTCAAGACTATGCGATCTTCCTCCTCGACAACGACGGCATCGTGAGGAGCTGGAACACCGGCGCACAGAAGATCAAGGGCTACACGGCCGCCGAGATCATCGGCCGGCCTTTCACGATCTTCTATCCGCCTTCGGCCAACGAGGCCGGCTGGCCGCAGGAAGAGCTGCGGCGCGCTCGGCTGTTCGGCCGCTTCGAGGACGAAGGCTGGCGCGTCCGCAAGGACGGCACCCGCTTCTGGGCCAACGTGGTCATCAGCGCGCTGCGCGACGACGCCGGCCGCACCTACGGCTTCGCCAAGGTCACGCGCGACCTCTCGGAACGCCGGCGCCACGAGGAGGCGCTGCACCAGAGCGAGGAGCGCTTCCGCCTGCTGGTCGAGGGCGTGCGCGACTACGCGCTCTACATGCTGGACCCGCAGGGCCGCATCGTCAGCTGGAACAGCGGCGCCGCGACGATCAAGGGCTACACCAGCGCCGAGGTGATGGGCCAGCACGTCTCGATCTTCTACACGGCCGAAGACCAGGCCTCGGGCCGGCCCGAGCGCGAGATGCGGCGCGCGCTGCACGAAGGCCGCGCGGAATCCGAGTCATGGTGCGTGCGCAAGGACGGCAGCGTGTTCTGGGCCAACATGACCACCACGCCGGTGTTCGATGCCGGCGGGCAGCTGCGCGGCTATGCCCAGATCACGCGCGACATGAGCGAGCACCAGCGGCTCTCCGAGCTCGAGAGCTCGACGCGGCGCATGAGCGAATTCCTCGCGATGCTGGCGCACGAGCTGCGCAACCCGCTGGCGCCGATCCGCAACGCGGTGAGCATCATGCAGCTGGAGGCCATGGGCTCGCCCCGGCTCTCCAACTGCCGCGACATCATCGACCGGCAGCTCAGCCACCTGACGCGGCTGGTCGACGACCTGCTCGATGTCGGCCGCATCACCACCGGCAAGATCAGCCTGAAGCGCGAGCGCGTGAGCTTCCGCGAGGTGGCCCTGCGCAGCATCGAGGCCACGCGCCCGCTGATCGAGCAGCACCGGCACCAGCTCACGGTCGACCTGCCGGACGATCCGCTCGAGATCGACGGCGACAGCATCCGGCTCGTGCAGGTCATGCAAAACCTGCTCACCAACGCGGCAAAGTACACCCCCGACGGCGGCCGGATCGGGCTCTCGCTGGCACGCGAGGAGCCGTTCGCGGTGGCCACCATCTCCGACAACGGCCAGGGCATCGCGCCCGAGGCGCTGGAGCGGGTGTTCGAGCTCTTCGTGCAGGAAAGCGCGGCCTCCTCGTCAGAGGGCGGCCTCGGCATCGGCCTCACGCTCGCGCGCACGCTGACCACGCTGCACGGCGGCACGCTGCGCGCCGAGAGCGCCGGCCGCGGCCAGGGCAGCCGCTTCACGCTGCGGCTGCCGCTGCGCGCCGAGCCGCAGCGTGCGCCGCCGGCGATGCCCGAGCAGCCGGTCAGCGGCTCGGCCGGGCTGAACGTGCTGGTGGTCGACGACAACCGCGATTCGGCCGACAGCATGGCCGGCCTGCTGCGCCTGATGGGCCACGATGCCAAGGTCGCCTACGACGGCGGCACGGCGCTGAGGCTGGCCGCCGCCATCCCGCCGGATGTGGTGCTGCTGGATCTCAACATGCCGGCGACCGACGGCTTCGCGGTGCTGCGTGAGCTGCGGGCCCAGCCGACCCGCGTCGCCCGGCAGGTGATCGCCGCGATGACCGGCTACGGCCAGGAATCCGATCGCCTGAGGACGCTGGAAGCCGGCTTCGATGCCCACCTGACCAAACCGGTGAGCATCGAGCAGCTGCAGAGCGTGATCGCTTCCGTCCGCAACAAGGCCGGCTGAGCGGCGCGCTCAGCGCCAATCGACCGCCAGGCTGGCGACCAGCAGCTCATGCCGGCCGCCGGCCGGCATAATGCTCGCGCTGCCTTCGGGGGTGCCGAAACCGGCCATCGCCTGCACCAGGCTGTCGAGCTGACGGTCGAGCACCTGCCCGCCCGCGCTGATCTCGATGCGATCGACGCGGTGCACCGGGTCGGAGAACCAGTCCTGCAGCGTGACGCGATCATTGCCGCCCTTCACACCGACGACGAGGCTGTCGCGCTGGCGGTGGAAGAACAGCTGGTCGAGGCCGATGCCGTCGCCGAAGCGCAGCGCATCGTGGTCCTCCGCCCCGGCGTCGCGCTGGGTGATCACATCGCGGCCGAAGCCGCGCTCGAAGAAGTAGGTGTCGTCGCCGGTGCCGCCGTCGAGCTGGTCATTGCCGGCGTCGCCGCGCAGCCGGTCATTGCCCTGCCCGCCGAAGAGCTGATCGCGCCCGGCTCCGCCGACGAGGATGTCGGCGCCGTCCTCGCCCTGGAGCAGGTCTGCGCCGCGGCCACCGTCGATCAGGTCGTCGCCGGCAGCGGCGCGGACCTCGTCGCGGCCGTCGCCGGCGTGGATCACGTCGGCGCCCGCGGTGCCGACCAGCGCCTTGCTGCCGCTGTCGTCGTAGATCGTGCCGATGCGGTACGACACATCCCCGTGCAGCGCGGCCGGGCTGCCGGCCAGCGTGAGCGGGTCGTACAGCGGCAGCAGGTCGCCCGGCGTGAAGTTGCGGCCCTCGAGCAGGTCGCCGTAGAAGCTGCCGAAGAAGTCATTGGCGCGCGCCCGTGCGGCATCGAGCCGGTCGACGATCTGCTCGCGCGGCAGGTCGGCGTTGTCGACGATGTCGGCCAGCTGTCGCCCGAGCGCTTGGTACACCGGCTGCGGTGTGGCCTGCGCGGCGCTCACCGACGCGATCAGGTCATAGGTGCCCGGCGTGGTCTTGAAATCGCCTTCGACACCGCCGAATTCATGGGTGGTGCCGGCCTTCAGGATCCACTGGTCGAAGTAGGAGTCGACACCGAGGTATTCGAAGATCAGCGCGCCCGGCCAGGGGCTGTAGGGCTGCAGGTCGGCATCGCCGTTGAACACCACCGACGACATCGCGCCGGAATCGATCATGCCGATGTTGAACACCGAATTCAGCGAATCGGCATTGCCCGAGAGGATGGCCTCGGCCACCGTGGACTCGATCTGCTTGGACGACAGCGGAAAGTGCGCGCGCGGGTCGAACGCCTGCCCGAACCGGCCCTGGTACTGCGCGGAAGCGTAGTAGTAGACAAAGGCCGCGAGCGGCGAGTTGCCGGCGTTCACGCCGACCGCGCCGCGGAACCACTGCCAGGCCGAGGCGCTGATGTCGGCCACCGGATGCAGCCGCCCGATGTCGAATGCGGTGGCGCCGTAGGCCGCATCGAACTGCGCGAGCGCCTGCTGCACGCTGGCCTTGTCGCTCGAATTCAGCTGCTCGCCCAGCGCGTTGAGGTCGAGCGGATGGCCGGCCGCATCCTTGGGCTGGTAGGTGCTGCCGTCCTCCAGCAGGCTGATCTTCGAGAGAACGAACTTGTAGACCCGGGCCCCGGCGTACAGGTCGCCGTCGGCGATGCTGTTGTACAGGCCGTTGATGATCACCAGATCGGTCTGGCTGAACTGCCATGCGCTCATCCCATGCTCCCTTTGTTGATGAACCCCATTGGAAGCGGCACCGGAGAGCGGGGCAACTACCAGCTTTGGTAGGACGGGGCGTGCCTGCTCAGCCGCAGAACACGGAAGCCGCTGACGAGAAGCTGCCGCAGATGGTCAGCGGCTCGAGCGACTGCTGGCCGGTCATCACGCCCGACTTCGCAATGAACTGCACCGCCTCGCGGTAGGCGGGCGTCTTCGAGGCCTCGTCGGCGGTGGCGACGTCGGCCCACGCGGTCAGCACATAGCCCTTGGTCTCGGAACGCGCGAACACCGCGCCGAGGCAGCCCGGCAGCGAGCGGAACAGCGGGACCGAATGGGTGGCGGCGAGTTCGTCGAAGCGGCTGCCGTGACCTTCGGTGAGGTCGGTGGTCCAGAGGCGGAGGTAGTTGGCCATGGGTCTCCTTGTTGAACGGGAAGATCAGGGGCGGGCTGCCATGCGCTCGAGCTGCCGCCGCACGATGAGGAAATGGAACGGCAGGATCGCGCCGAGGTAGATCCAGCCCAGCGGGTGGTTCACGCGCACCAGCGTGGTCGCGGTCAGCTCGCGCTGCGCATCGGCGGCGCGGGTCAGGTAGGCCACGCGCACGTCGACATGCTTGTCGTCGACCGCGTAGATCGCCTCGTCGGGACCGAGCTCGAGCCGCTCGAACGGCGCCATGCCGGGCTTGCCGATCGGCTTGAGGCCGAAGGGCGCGACCAGCGCATCGCGCAGGCGCGCGAGGCAGCGCTCGGGCAGCCCCGTGCCGCGCGCGGCCAGCAGCTCCTCGAGGCTGCGCCGGTCGCCGGGCGCCAGCGTGAGCGTGAAGGCATCGCGGTAGTGATGGAGGGGCAGCGTCGCGAACACCTTGGTGCCCGGCGGCACCGGGCACTTGCGCGCGCGCGGCTTCACGGGCCGGCTCCTCGCAGCGCGATCACCAGGCAGGCGATGCCGATCAGCAGGATGAAGGGCGAGAAGAGCCGCGTGTCCCAGTATGCGAAACGCGAGCCGGTCACGCGCTTGAAGAAGCCCACGTAGCGGAACTCGCCGATCGCGCGCAGCACGAACACGCCGCCGCAGGCCGCGAGCAGCAGGCGCAGCCAGCGCCAGGGGATGGTGATGTCGGCGCCGCGCTGCACCACGATGCCCAGGCCGATCACGGCCAGCAGGAACAGCGCCACGCTGAGCGTGCCGATCGGCGACGGGTGGAACAGCGGCTCACCGCCCTGCTCCGCCGGCCTGCGCGGGATCACCGCATCGGCCCCCTTTCGCCCGCCGGCGGCCCAGTACAGATGGAACACCACCACCAGGCCGAGGCCGATCACCAACCCCCACAGGGCAACGTCCAGCAGCGGGTCGTGCATCTGCACCGGCAAGGTCATTTCTCGGCGAAGGCTCGCTCGAACACATAGTCGCCCGCCTGGCCCACGCCCGCCGAGCCGCGGAAGCCGCGCAGGTCGAGCAAGGCGCGCGTGTCCTTCATCATCTCAGGGCTGCCGCAGATCATCGCGCGGTCGTGCGCCGGGTCCAGGCGTGGCAGGCCGAGCTCGGCGGTGAGACGGTCGCCCTGCAGCAGCTCGGTGATGCGGCCGCGGTGCATGAAGGCCTCGCGCGTGACCGTGGGGTAATACACGAGGCTGCGGCGCACCTGGTCGCCGATGTACTCGTGCGACGCCAGCTGTTCAGCGAGCAGCTCGCGGTAGGCCAGCTCGCTCACATGGCGCACGCCATGCACCAGCACCACCTTGCCGAAGCGCTCGTAGGTCTCGGGATCGCGCACGATGCTCATGAAAGGCGCCAGGCCGGTGCCGGTGCACAGCAGGTAGAGGCAGCGGCCGGGCAACAGGTCGGAGATCACGAGGCTGCCGGTGGGCTTGCGGCTCATCAGCACCGGGTCGCCGACCTTCAGGTGCTGCAGCCGCGAGGTCAGCGGCCCGTTGGGCACCTTGATGCTGAGGAACTCCAGATGCTCCTCGTAGTTCGCGCTGACCACGCTGTAGGCGCGCATCAGCGGCCGGCCATCGACCTCGAGGCCCAGCGTCACGAAGTGGCCGTTGTGGAACCTGAAGCCTGGCGAGCGCGTCGTCGTGAAGCTGAACAACGTCTCGTTCCAGTGGTGCACGTGGAGCACACGCTCCGTCTCGAAGATTGCCATCGCGCGGGGCCCGTTCAGCGCACCAAGTGCTCGAGCTTGTTGGGCATTTTGGCCCACTGCTCGGCCTGCGGCAGCGCGGGCCGGCGCTCGGTGATGCGCGGCCACTGCTTGGCGAGCTCGGCGTTCAGCACGGCGTAGTGCATGCGCTCCGGCGTGAGCTCGTTGATCGAGACGATCGCCTCCACCGGACATTCGATCTCGCACAGCCCGCAGTCCACGCACTCGTCGGGCTCGATCACGAGGAAGTTCTCGCCCTCGCGGAAGCAATCGACCGGGCACACCTGCACGCAGTCGGTGTGCTTGCAGCCGATGCACATCTCGGTCACGACATAGGTCATCGCATCGCCCCCGGCAGCCCTAGACGGTGAGGCCGCCGTCGATCACGAACGACTGGCCGGTGATGTAGGCCGCATCGGGCGACGCGAGGTAGGTGCACAGCGAGGCCACCTCCTTCACCGTGCCGAAGCGGCGCATCGGGATGCTCTTCTTGATCGACGACTGCTGGGCCTCGGGGATCTGCCCGACCATCTCGGTCGCGATGAAGCCCGGCAGCACCGCGTTGACCCGCACATTGAAGCGCGAGAGCTCGAGCGCGAGCGACTTGGTCATGCCGATCAGTGCCGCCTTGCTCGCGCTGTAGTTGGTCTGGCCGATGTTGCCCTTGATGCCGCTGACCGAGCTCATCTGCAGGATCACGCCATCGCCCTGCTCGACCATCGGGCCGACGAAGTAGCGCGTCACGTAGTAGGCCGAGTGCAGGTTGGTCGAGATCACGTCGTGCCATTGGTCGTCGGCCATGCGCATCAGCGCGCCATCGCGCGTGATGCCGACGTTGTTGACGATGGCATACGGCGCGCCGCGCGCCTCGAGCAGCGTCTTCGCGAGCTCGCGCACCGCGGCGTCGTCGGCACAGTCGCAGCGGATTCCCTGCGCGCGCCCGCCGGCCGCGGCCACCTCCTGCTCCAGCGAGGCAGCCGCCTCGGTCGAGCTCTGATAGGTGAACACGGTGTCGTAGCCGGCCGCGGCAAACGCCGCCGCCACGCCACGGCCGATGCCGCGCGTGCCGCCGGTCACCAACACCCAGCGCTTGCTGTCCCTGGAGACGTCCTCTTTCATTCGATGCCTTTCATGCGTTTGCCCATTGCCTGGCCTTCATCTCGGCGTAGCCGAAGGCGGCTTCGTAGCTCGGCCCCGCGACCCATGCGCTGAGGAAATGGACGCCCGCGACCGGGAATTGATGGTGGAAGGTGTGGCCGGAGAGATCCGTCCCCACCATGGCGCCGTAGCCGGCGCCGTCGGTGTTGTTGGTGAAGCGCTGGTAGGTGCGCGGCGACGACAGCTCCGTGTAGGCCACATGGCCCTCGAAGCCAGGCTTGGCGGCATACAGCCGGCCGAGCAGCACCTCGATCGCGCGGCGCTTCTTCTCTTTGTAGCCGGCAGCACGCCGCTCCGGCCAGTGCGCGATGGTGTCGAGCACGTTCAGGCACACCACCTTGCCGCCGGCCGGATCGAGCGTGTGGTAGTTGGTCACCTCCATCGGCGAGGTGGCCCAGTAGGCCTGCTCGCTCATCGCCCAGTCGGCCGGGTCGGCGCCGGCATTGCGCCGCGCCTCGAACGCCACCTGCTGCGGCACCGCGAACACCATGGTCTCGCAGCAACCGAGGCCCAGCTCCTCGGGCGGGCGATCAGTGGTGAGGTAGAGCGTGGTCGTCGACCGCGAGGGCTTCAGCGCCTGCAGCTTCACATCGGCCGCATGCAGCTTCTCGCTCGGCTCGAACAGATGGTCCATCGCATAGCGCGGCGAGGCGTTCACATAGATGCGTGACGACAGGAAGCGGCCACGCGTGGTGTCGACCCCCACCGCCGCGCCGTTCTCATCGGTGACGATGCGGGTGACCGCCGTGTCGAGCAGCACCTCGCCGCCCGCCTCCACCACGCGGCGCGCCAGCGTGCTGGAGAGGTTCTGCGACGCGCCTTCCACATACGCATTGCCCTTGCACAGCGTGGCGTAGACCACGTGCAGGAAGTACAGGTAGCCCAGGTCCTCGGGGAAGCCGCCCACGTAGATGCCGGTCGCGGCCAGGATCTCCTGCAGGAAGCCATCGTCGAAGCGCTGCGCCAGCGCCTCGCGCACGGTGATGTTCTTCAGGTGGCGGTGGGCATAGCGCAGCTCCGAGAAGTCGGCCTCGTAGCTGCCTTCCATCAGCTGGAACTGGTAGTAGCCATGCCGGCCGTAGGTGTTGACCTCGTGGAAGAAGGCGCGGATCGCCGCTTCCTGCGCAGGGTACTTCTCGATCAGCGTGCGCTCGGCCTCGGCGTGGCTGTTGCCCAGCACGAAGCTGCCGTCGGGCAGCACCGCCTCGAAATACGTGCGCGGGAACTTCAGCGTCAGTTCCTTCTCGAGACCCAGCGCCTCGAACATCCGCTTCAGGTTGCCGCCCTCGCCCATGCCGCTGAGCTTGTGCAGGCTGCAGTCGAACACGGCCGGCGCCTTGGGCCGGTGGAAGACCGTGGCGTAGCCGCCCGGCACCGCATGCTTGTCGATGACAAGGATGCGGGCACCGGGGTTCCTGGCGATCACGTGCGCGGCGAACGCCAGGCTCGTGATGCCCGCGCCGACGCAGATGGCGTCCCAGCCGGCCTGTTGCGTCACATCGCCCCCACCTTCTGCAGCCAGCTGTACAGCGGCGCGAAGCGCTTGGCGTTCAGCGCGGCATTGGCCGCCGAGTTGCGGACCTCGGCGATGCGCTCGGTGTCACCCGGCTGGATCGGGAAGTCGAACGACACGTGCTCGGCGATCTCGGGGTTGTAGGTGAACTGCGGCACCAGGCGTGCCATCAGGCCGCGGATCAGGCCGCGCAGCTGCTCGGCGGCCGGCGCCGGCGCCGACTCGAGGTACGACTCGATCACCCAGCGGCCGAAGGCGATGTGGCGCGCTTCGTCCACATGGTGCTCGTAGAACATCTTGCGCGTCATCGGCTCGATGAAGTCGTGCTGCGACGAATGCATCGCACCGAGCTCGGCCACCCACTCGAGCACCAGCGTGAACGCGATGCCGAACTCCGGCGGCATGCTGTGCAGCTGGACCGTCAGCATCTCGAACACGCCGTCGGCCGGGCGGAACTGCTTCAGCCCCGCGAGATCCATGTAGCGCCTGAACATCAGCGTGTGCACGATCTCTTCCTTCGAGAAGAGCATCATGTACTCGTGCGCATCGCTCGACATGCTGCTGCCGTACTTGTTGATGTAGCCCATGTACAGCGGCGGCAGCGTCTGCTCGAGCGTGATGAACATCGAGACGTCGCGCGCCGTCTCCTGCCACAGCAGCTCGTGCCGCTGCGCTTCGGTGAGCTGCTCGTAGTAGGGCGTGCCGGCGATCCAGCACTGGTCGGCCGGCTTGGGCAGCTGGCTGCGGTCCACGCCCTGGCTCCAGGGCAGGACCGACTTGACATCCATCGGGCGCTCGTGCGACGTGGCGATCAGCTTGACCACGCCGCGCTGGCTGCTTTCGTTGAGGGCGACTACAGACATGGCCGTTCCCGCCTCAGGCTGCGACCGCGCGGGCGCTGCTCTGCTCTTCGATGTAGCGCGAGAGGTCGCCCAGCGTCTTGATCGCGCCGGACTGGAACAGCCCCGGGTCGATCTCGACGCCGAAATTCTTCTTGATGCCCACCTGGATTTCGACGTAGTCGAGGCTCTCGAAGCCGAGCTCGTCGATCGGCAGCTGGGGGGTCAGCTTGTCTTCTTCGATGTCCTTGAGCTCGAGGATGGTTTCGCGGAGGAATTGATCAGCTTTCATGGCATGTCCTGTTGAGTTACTACTGAAGGCGGGTCACTGGTTTCGCCAGAAGACCGATTTCGACCAGCATGATCAGTTTCTGACCACGCACGACGGGGAGCGACACCGAGCCGATGAGCTTGTCGCTGTTGACGACGACATCGGGCTCGCCCGTCGCGTACGAGAGCTCGTCGCAGCCGAAGGGCAAGGGGCCGGGCGATCGCAGCGCCTGGGTATCCACATAGACGGTGTGGCTGGCCTGCACGAAGAGGCCGTGGACCGAGTCGTTGCCCATCACCTGCGCCAGCTCGCGCTGCACCCGGCGCGCGATGCCATCGAGCTGGCAGCGCATGAACTCCGAGAAGATGATGGCGTCGAGCATGATCCAGCCCTCCTGCACCTCGGGGTAGCTGGCCGCGAAGCGCTCGGCATCCTCCGCGCGCAGGTTCAGGAAGCTCGCAGGGGCGAAGCCGCGCTGTTTCAGCCAGCCGGCATGATCGGCCGCCGGCGTGAACGAGCCGCGGAAGCGCTCCTGCTGCGTTTCCTCGGCGCTCATCTGGAACGCGAAGCCGCTGCGCGAGGGCTTCACCATCAGCCGGCTCGGCGAGCCGTGCGGGATCGGGTTGCGGAACAGCGCGTGGAACTTCATCCACCGCCCCTCGTCGCCCTGCTGCACGGCCGCGCCGCCGGACGCATGCGCCTGCGACACCGCCTGCTTCACCGGCAGCAGCGCCAGCATGCCGTGCACCACCAGGTCGTCGAGCCCAGCGTTGCGCGCCTGCTCGGCGTCGAAGTGGATCGGGTTGAAGTCGCTCGAGAACTCCGCCCAGCGGCGGACTTCCGGCATGCCGAATGCGATCTGATTCATCTCGTGCCCTCCCCGCTCAGACGCGCTCGAACAGCATCGCGCAGTTGGCGCCGCCGAAGCCGAAGCTGAGGTTCATCACCGTGTTCACATTGCCCAGCGGGTTGTGCTGGTTCGGCGTGTAGTTGAGGTCACAGGCCGGATCGGGCTCGTCGAGGTGGATCGTCGCCGGGATCAGGCCGGTCTCGATGGTCTTGAGGCAGAAGATCGCCTCCAGCGACCCCGCCGCCCCGATCAGGTGGCCCGAGTACGACTTGGTGCTCGACATCGGGATCGCGTAGGCGGCCTCGCCGAGCGCGGCCTTCACCGAATCGGTCTCGTTGATGTCGTTGCGTGGCGTCGAGGTGCCGTGCAGGTTGATGTAGTCGAGCTGGTTGCCGCGCTTTCCGGCCGACGCGAGCAGCACCTCGATCGCGCGCTTGCGGGCCTGCAGGTCGGCGGCCGGCGCGGTCATGTCGTAGGCGTCGGAGTAGTTGGTGTAGCCGGTGATCTCGCCGAGGATGGTGGCGCCGCGCGCCACTGCATGCTCGTACGACTCGAGGCACAGCACCGCCGCACCTTCCGACAGCACGAAGCCGCTGCGCTTCATGCTGAACGGGCAGCACGCACGGCGGATGTCATCCTGCTCCTTGCTCAGCGCCTGCATCACGTCGATCGACCAGACGTTGAACTGCTCCCTCAGCGACTCGCTGCCGCCGGCGAGCATCACCTTCGCGCGGCCCGAGCGGATGACTTCGTAGGCATCGCCGATCGCCATCGTGCCGGTGGCGCAGGCCGCGACCGGCGTGTTCTGGTAGCCGCGGATGTTCCAGTTCAGCGAGACCGCGGCGGTGCCCACGCTCGGCATCGACATCAGCGTGGAGAACGACGACGACACGCCGGATTCGCGGTAGCTGTTGTTGTTGTCGTTGACCGCATCCACCCCACCCCAGCCGGTGCCGATGATCGCGCCCACGTCGAAAGGCGACACGGCATCGGCCAGCTTCTCATGCGAGCCGAAGGCCATGTTCAGCGCCTCGCGCGAGGCCACGAGCGCATAGCGTGCGAACTCGGGCAGCATCTTCAGCACGCTCTTCGAGAAGCCGGCGTAGCGCTGACGGTCGGGCTCGATGAAGCCGAAGTAGCGGGCCTTGATGCTCGGATCGGCGAACTCGTGCTTCTTGTAGCCGACGCGATAGTTGACGATGCTGTCCCAGATGGCGGGAACGTTCTCACCCAGCGCGCAGACAGCGCCATACCCCGTGACGACGACTCGCTGGCTGCTGCTACTGCTCATGGCACTTCCTCGATGCGTTGGTTCTGTTGGAGTGCATTTGAATGACGAACGCAGATACGTACAACTACCAGGTCTGGTAGGGCGATGCGTTGGAACTAGGGGCAGCGCCGCAGCCGGTGTTCATCTAGAGTTCCGCGCCTGACAACAGGGATGGGTGGCGCATGGACAACAACGACGCGCTGTGCGCGCTGTCGGTGATCGCGAGGCTGCACCACATCAGTGCCGATCCGCAGGCCTTGCTGCACCAACTCGGCAAGGGCGACCACGAAGCACTGAGCGCGGGCGACCTGCTGCTCTGCGCCAAGCACCTGGGCCTGAAGGCCAGGCTCTGCAAGACCACGATCGATCGCCTCTCGTTCACACCGCTGCCGGCCCTGGCATTGATGCGTGACGGCAGTGTGACGGTGCTCGCGCAGTGCGATGGCCAGCGCGTGCTGCGCCAGTCGTTCAACGGCGGCGAGAGCCGGCCTGTCATCGAGCCCGCATCGGCCTTCGCGTCGCAATGGAGCGGCGAGCTGATGCTGGTCGCGAGCCGCGCATCGCTGGCCGGCGAGCTCGCGCGCTTCGACTTCAGCTGGTTCATCCCGAGCATCGTGCGGCACCGCCGGCTGCTCGCCGAAGTGCTGCTCGTGTCGCTGTTCCTGCAGCTCTTCGCACTGGTGTCGCCGCTGTTCCTGCAGGTCGTGATGGACAAGGTGCTGGTGCACAAGGGCGTCAGCACGCTCGATGTGCTGGTCGTCGGGCTGCTGGCGATCTGCGTGTTCGAGAGCGTGCTGACGGTGCTGCGCGCCTATGTGTTCAGCCACACCACCAGCCGCATCGATGTGGAGCTCGGGTCGCGGCTGTATCGCCACCTGATGAGCCTGCCGCTCGCGTACTTCCAGGCGCGGCGCGTCGGCGATTCGGTGGCGCGCGTGCGCGAGCTCGAGAACATCCGCAGCTTCCTCACCGGCCAGGCGCTGACCCTGGTGCTCGATGTGCTGTTCTCGGTGCTGTTCGTCGCGGTGATGTTCAGCTACAGCGTGCCGCTGACGCTGATCGTGCTGGCCAGCCTGCCGTTGTATGCCGTGCTCAGCGCCTGCGTCGTACCGGTGTTGCGCGGCCGCCTGAACGAGAAATTCGCGCGCAACGCCGAGCAGCAGGCCCTGCTGGTCGAATCGATCACCGGCGTGCAGACGGTCAAGGCCGGCGCGCTGGAACCAGCCTTCGTGCGCCGGTGGGACGAGCAGCTCGCCGGCTACGTCAGCGCGGGCTTCCGCACCCAGGCGCTGGCCACCCTCGCCAACGAAGGCATCAGCCTGATCGGCAAGCTCGTCAATGCGGCCACCCTCTGGTATGGCGCCCACCTCGTGATGGACGGTGCCGCCGGCGCCGGCTTCACCGTGGGCATGTTCGTCGCGTTCAACATGTTCGCCGGCCGCGTGGCGCAGCCCATCATGCGCATCGCCCAGATGTGGACGGAGTTCCAGCAGACCGGCCTGGCAGTGCGCCGCCTCGGCGACATCCTCAACACGCGCACCGAGGTACCGCCACGCGCCGCGGCCCAGCTGCCGGCGCTGAAGGGCCAGATCGTCTTCGACAACGTGAGCTTCCGCTACCGCCCCGAGGCGCCGCCGGTGCTGCAAGGGCTGAGCCTGCAGATCCGCGCCGGTGAGATCATCGGCATCGTCGGCCGCTCGGGCTCCGGCAAGAGCACGCTGACCAAGCTGGTGCAGCGCCTGTACACGCCCGAACAGGGCCGCGTGCTGGTCGATGGCATCGACATCGGCCTGGTCGATGCAGCGCAGCTGCGGCGCCAGATCGGCGTGGTGCTGCAGGAGAACTTTCTCTTCAACCGCAGCGTGCGCGAGAACATCGCGATCGCCGACCCGGCCGCACCGCTGGAGGCGGTGATGCGCGTGGCCCAGCTGGCCGGCGCGCATGAGTTCATCAGCGAGCTGCCCGAGGGCTACGACACGGTCGTCGGCGAGCAAGGCACCGGGCTGTCGGGCGGCCAGCGCCAGCGCATCGCGATCGCGCGGGCACTGTTCAGCAACCCACGCATCCTGATCTTCGACGAGGCCACCAGCGCGCTCGACTACGAGAGCGAGGCGATCCTGCAGCACCACATGCAGGCCATCTGCCAAGGCCGCACGGTGATCGTCATCGCGCACCGGCTGAGCGCGGTGCGCCGCGCGCACCGCATCGTCGCGATGGACAAGGGCCGCATCGTCGAGGTGGGGTCGCATGATGCGCTGATCCGCGGCAACGGCCTCTACGCCCACCTGTGGCGGCTGCAGGCCGGGCTGCAGCCCGAGCAGGCGGCGCCGGTCGCCGGGGGCATGCAATGAGCCGCGCCACGCCGCAACACCCGGCCTTCGAGCTGCTGGCCCGCTACCGCGCGGTCTTCGGCGCCGCCTGGGCCGCACGCCATGAGCTGGCGGGGCCGAAGCTGCTGGCCGAAGAAGCCGCCTTCCTGCCCGCCGCGCTGAGCCTGCAGGCGACGCCGGTGCATCCGGCGCCCCGCCGCGCGATGGCGGTGATCGTCACACTGTTCGCCGGGGCGCTGGTGTGGAGCATCGTCGGCGAGGTCGATGTCGTCGCGGTGGCGCCGGGCCGCATCGTCGTCAGCGACAGCACCAAGCTCGTGCAACCGCTCGAACCCGGCGTGGTCACCGCCATCGCCGTGAAGGATGGCGACCACGTCACCCGAGGCCAGGTGCTGGTGGAGCTCGACGCCACCAGCGCGCGAGCCGACCTGCGCAGCACCGGCGAGCAATTGCGCGCCCAGCTCGGCGAGGCACGCCGCAGCGCGGCGCTGCTCGCCGGCCTGCGCAACGGCACGCTGCCGCCGCCACTGCCGGAAGACGCCGAGCAGCTGCACACCCAATGGCGCGACATCGCCGCGCAGCAGGCACGGCTCGATGCCGAGCTGCAGCGCCGGCGCGCCGAGCTCGGCACCGCGCGCGAGCAGCTCGCCAAGCTGCAGGCCATGCTGCCGCTGGCGCGCCAGCGCGAGGCCGATTTCAAGACGCTGGCCGAGCAAGGCTTCGTGGCCGGCCATGCGGGCCAGGACAAGCTGCGCGAACGCATCGAGCTCGAGCGCGACCTGGCCACCCAGCAGGCGCGGGTGAAGGAAGCGCAGGCCGCCGAAGCCGAGAGCCGGCAGCAGAAGGCGGCCTACCTGGCCGAGACTCAGCGCACACTGAACGACAGGCTCGCGGCCGCCGAACTCAAGGCCGGGAGCCTGCAGCAGGAGGCTGCCAAGAACGAACACAAGACCCAGCTGACCCAACTGCGCGCGCCGGTCGCCGGCACCGTGCAGCAGCTGGCGATCCACACCGCCGGCGGCGTCGTCACCGAGGCACAGGCGCTGATGGTGATCGTGCCCGACGAGGCGCAGGTGATCGCCGAGGTCACGGTCGACAACAAGGACATCGGCTTCGTCCAGGCCGGCCAGCATGCCGAGGTAAAGCTGGAGACCTTCAGCTACACGCGCTACGGCACGGTGGCTGCCACGGTGCAACGGGTGACCGCCGATGCAGTCAATGACGAGAAGCGCGGCGCGCTGTTCCCGGCCACGCTGGTGCTGGGCCGGGGTGCGATCGATGTCGATGGAAAACAGGTGCGGCTGGGGCCGGGGATGAACGTTACCGCCGAAATCACGACCGGCAGGCGCCGCGTGATCGACTACCTGCTCGATCCGATTCGCCGCCGCGCCAGCGAGAGCCTGCGGGAGCGTTGAGTCAGGCCAGCGCCTGCGCTGCCGCGGCGAGCGTCTGCGGGGAGTTCAGCGGCAGCGCCCGCAGGCCGGGCGCGATGCGGCGGGCCAGATTCGTGAGCACCTCGCCCGGGCCGATCTCGACGATGTGCGTGATGCCGTCGGACTCGAAGCGCTTGATCGTCTGCGCCCAGCGCACCGGGCGGATGAGCTGCTCGGCCAGCGCCGGCTTGATCGATTGCCGGTGCGCGGCCTCGAGGCGGCTGTTGTGGAGCACGCGAAAGCGCGGCTCCTCGATCTCCACCGGCGCGAGATGCTGCGCAAAAGGCGCCACGGCAGGCTTCATCAGCGAGCTGTGGAAAGGCCCGCTGACGGGCAGCACATGCACCATCTTCGCGCCGGCTGCCTTGGCGGGCTGCTTGAGGCGCTCGATCGCGCCCACATGGCCCGCGACCACCACCTGCCCCGGCGCGTTGTAGTTCACCGGCTCCAGCACCTCGCCGTGCGCGCAGTCGACGCACAGCGACTGCACGGTCAGGTCATCGAGGCCGATCACCGCCGCCATGCCGGCCACTCCGTCAGGAACAGCCCCGGCCATGGCCTGCGCACGCACGCGCACCAGCCGCATCGCATCGGCAAGGCCGAGGGCGCCGGCAGCCGTCAGCGCGGAGATCTCGCCGACGCTGTGCCCGGCGCTCCACAGCGGGGTGAGCCCGATGCGGTCGGCCCAGGCGCGCCAGCAGGCCACCGCGGCCGCCACCATCACCGGCTGGGTGTTGACGGTGTGGTTCAGGCTGGCCAGCGGGCCGTACTGCACCAGGCGCCACAGGTCGAGCCCCAGTGCATCGGATGCCTCTTCGATCGCCGCTTCGACCACAGGGTCGCCGCGCCATACGTTGAGCATCCCGATCCACTGCGAGCCCTGCCCGGGGAAGACGCAGGCCAGCTTGATCCCGCTCACGCGCCGGCCCTCACGCCTCGCGGATCAGCCGGCGCTTGGGGCTGAGCAGGCCCACCGAATACACGGCCCGCCCGAGGCGCGCCTTGACGGCGGCCTTCAGCGTCGCGCAGTCGAACCAGCCTTCACCCTTGAGCTTGACGATCTGGGCCTGCGGCAGCACGTCCTCGACCTCGATCTCCTTCAGGTCCGGCAGCGTGGCCACGTAGACCTCGCCGACCTTGAACGGAAAGACACTGCGTTTGTTTGCGTTTGCGCTCTTGAGCATGTGGGACTCCATTGCGAGCCAATTACAGCGGTCGTGCCGCAGCGCAACAACTACCAAGGTTGGTAGCCCACCGGTGCGATCTGCGGGATGGTCAGTGCAGCAGGCCGAGCACCGCCGCGCGCACCACCGCCGCGGTCTTGTTCGACGACTGCAGCTTCTGCACCGCGTTCTTGATGTGGAAGTTCACCGTGTTCTCCGAGATCGCAAGGATGTTGGAGATCTCGCCGGTGGTCTTGCCGTCGGCCGTCCAGCGCAGCACCTGCACCTCGCGCTCCGTGAGCGACGGATATTCCAGGATGCCCAGCTTGGCCATCAGCAGCTTCGACAGCGACTGGTGCGCCACCTGCACCAGCCAGCGCAGCTGCAGGTCGTGCGCCACGAGCTCCATGCGCGAGATCGGCGCATGGCCACGCGCGAGCGTGACGATCCCCACCACGCCCTTCTTGTCTATACAAGATTGGAACCAGCCATGCCGCAGGCCCGCATCCTGCGCCTCGCGCCACAGCTGCGGCGTGGGAGCGAAGAGCTCTTCGGTCCACAGCCCCGGCCGGGTGGACCACAGCGCCTTGCGCACGCTCGGGTCCGCCGCGATGTAGTCCTTCTCGCGATAGCGGGACTTCCAGGCCTCCGGGTAGTTGCTCACCATCTCGTAGCGCGGGCTGGACAACGGCAGTGGCAGGCTCAGCACATAGCCGCAGTATTCGAACCCCAGCGCGATCACCACATCCAGGATCACCGCCAAGGCATCTCCCGCGGTTCGCGCCGCCTCAAGCGAGATCAAGACATCCTCTCGCGAAACTTTCATCACGCCTCTCTCCGAAAAAACGCGCGTGAGATACGCGAGCAGAGCAGGCCCGAGGGGTTTGCACGCCCCGGCTCCCGAACGCAACTCGCAGGCTTGGCGCCCTTCATGTGAGCCGGCACCGGCACAGCTTTTGGGGGCGCGTTTATCGAGTATCAAGAGCGGTCGACAAGGGTGCTATCCCTAGTCCCTTGAACGATTCAGCGCAGTGGCGAGCACGATCCTGACGCCGGCCTGAGCCCCGTCATTGCACTGGAATTCACCACGTCGGTGCATGCGTCACGCATCGCGCGGCGTGACTTCATTCGGTCGTGCGAATGCGCCACGCCCCGAGTATCTATACAGGCGAAAGATGTCGCAGTGTCGATGTGTTAAGCAACACCGAACAACCATCCTCCGGCAACGTCAGCGCCGGTGAAGCGCCCAGCAAAAAGGGCCAGCGGCTTCACAGCGGCTGACCCTTGCGATCGATGGTCGGGGTGAGACGATTCGAACGTCCGACCCACTGCTCCCAAAGCAGTTGCGCTACCAGGCTGCGCTACACCCCGACGGAGAGAAGTTGGCGATTGTAGGCGATGACCTCAGTGCACCGTCTCGGTGGGGGCCGGCAGCTGCAGTTGCCGGGCCACCGCGATGCATTGCTGGATGTGTTGTTCGCAGACGTATTTCAGCGCCGAGAAGGTCAGCGCCGCCGACACCGCCTGCCCCGCCACCGGCACGTACTTGGTGACCTGCTGCGTCGTGAGCCGCACGCCGACCTTGCGCAGCAGCGTCAGCACCAGCTCGCGCGTGACGAGGCGGCCTGCGACCATGCCGCCCAGCGCCGAGACGGCCTTGTAGACGACCACGCGCCGCTCCGGCGAGAGCCGCTCCACCTGCTCCGGCGTGAGGCCGAAGGCCTCGTTGATCTCCGGCAGCAGCTTCAGCAGCACGCCGATGTCGGTGAGCCAATCGAGCCCCGGCAGCGGCACCACCGCCACACCGGCCGCGAGCAGCGCCCGCTTGGTCACCAGGCGGCGGCACTGGCGCGCCACGGCGTCGATCTGTTCGGGGGTGGACGGGACCACCGTCCACCGGTCGGGGGCGGCATGGGCCGCGGTTGCACGCATCAGGACTCCTTTGGCATCACGACGATGCCGTCAGCATCGGCATACAGGCAATCGCCAGGCCGCACCCACACCCCCTGGATCTGCACCGCGACATCGCGCTGCCCTTCGCCGCGCTTTTCGGTGGGCAGCGGCATCGACGCGAGCGCGCGGATGCCGACCTTCGCGGCCGCCAGCTCGGCGACGTCGCGCACGCAGCCATCGATCAGGACGCCGGCCCAGCCGTTCTTCGCGGCCGCGGCCGCGAGGTTCCCACCCAGCAGCGCGCGGCGCAGCGAGCCGCCGCCATCGACCACCAGCACGCGCCCCTCTCCGGGCGAATCGACCGCGGCCTTGACCAGCGAGTTGTCCTCGAAGCACTTGACGGTGGTCACCGTGCCGGAAAACCGCTGCACCCCGCCGAAGTCGCGAAACACCGGCGGCAGCACGCGGAAGGCGCCGGTGGTGTCGTTCTTGTGCTCGTCGCACAGGTCGCAGGTGGCGAAATCTGGAAGGCTCATGCGTTCTCCACTTTCTTGATGGGCGGTTTCACATCCTCGCGCCGCGGCGGCAGCATGCCCTGGTGCTCGCGCAAGGGGTTGAGGATGATCGAGGTCGAGGTTTCGGTCAGCATGCAGAAGCGGGTGACCACCGCGTCGAGGTGGGCCACGTCGAGCACGGCGATCTCGATGATCCAGCTGTCCTCGCCGGTGACGTTGTAGGCATTGACCACCTCGGGCGTCTGCTGCACCAGCTTGACCACACGGGCATATTCGGCGCGGCCGGCGCGGATGATCGCGCGGATGCCGTAGCCCAGTTTCTGCAGGTTCACGGTGGCGCGGTAGCCGGTGATCACGCCCATGGCCTCGAGCTTGCGCACCCGCTCGGTCACCGCGGGCTGGCTCAGGTGCACCCGCCGGCCCAGCTCGGCCATGCTGAGGCGGGCATCGGCCTGCAGCTCGGCGAGGATGCGGGTGTCGTAATGGTCGAGGTCGGCGGGGCTTGGCATTTTCAAAGACTAGCACGTCGCAAATCATGAAACCAGGCCCCACCAACGGCTCTTTGCCTTGAATTTCCCATCGCCGGGCAACGCCTTCTTTTTTACGATGCTGCGCATGAATTCCACGCTCACCGCCTCGCGGCCGGCGCCCGTGTCGCTGTCGCCGCTGATCATCGCCTGCCTCGCCGCCACCTGGCTGGTCTGGGGCTCGACCTACTTCGCGATCAAGTACGCGCTCATCAGCTTCCCGCCCTTCTTCCAGATGGGCAGCCGCTTCCTCGTCGCGGGCCTGGGCCTGCTGGCCTGGATGGCCGCACGCGGCACGCCGCTGCCCTCCGCGCGCCAATGGCGCAACGCGCTGATCGTCGGCACGCTGATGCTGGCCGGCGGCATGGGCGGCACCGCCTACTCGGAGCAGACCGTAGGCTCGGGCCTCGTCGTCGCCTTCATCGCGGTGGTGCCGATGATGATCGCGGTGGTCAACCTGTGCTTCGGCATCCGGCCCAGGAAGCTGGAGGCCGCGGGCATCGTCGTCGGCCTCGTCGGCGTGCTGATGCTGACGCAGGGCGCGGGGTTCCAGGCGTCGCCCGCGGGGCTGGCGGCGATCGCGATCGCCTGCGTCACTTGGTCGGTGGGCAGCGTGCTGAGCCAGCGCACGCTGCCGCTCGCGCCCGGGCCGATGGGGTTCGCCAGCGAGATGGTCTGCGGCGGCCTGGTGCTGCTGGCGCTGTCGTGGCTCAACGGCGAGGCGCCGCAATGGCCGCCGCAGGCGGTGTCGGTCGCGGCCTGGGCCTACCTGGTCGTCTTCGGCTCGCTGATCGCCTTCAATGCCTACATGGTGCTGCTGGCGCGCGCCTCGGCCGGCCTGGCCTCGAGCTACACCTTCGTCAACCCGGTGATCGCGATGCTGCTCGGCGTGGCCGTGGGCGGCGAGCACGTCACCGCCTTCGAATGGCAGGCGGTGGCGGTGGTGCTCGCCGGCGTGGTGCTGCTGGTGTGGAAGCCGGCAGCACGCTGAAGCGGCCTCAGGCCGCCGCGGGCCGCAGCTTGCGGCGCGCCACACCCAGCCCCACCAGCGAGGCCGACAGCACCCCGGCCACCAGCGTCAATGCGGCGCCGTGGAACACCCAGGCCGCCATGTGGTGGTCGAGCAGGCTGCCGAACACCGGCGCCGCCATCGCGAAGCCGAGGTCCAGCCCCGAATACACGGTGCCGTAGACGCGCCCGGTGGCGCCCGGCGGCGCGGCGCGCTTGATCAGCATGTCGCGCGAGGGCCCGGCCAGGCCGGTGCCGAAGCCCGCCAGCGCGGCCACGCCCGCCGCCGCGATGCCGGGCAGCACGCCGGCGCCGGCCAGGCTCAGCAGCACCGCCGCGAGCATCAGGCACACGCCGATCAGCCGCTCGAGCCGATCAGCGCGCGCAGCGAGGAAGCCGCCCACCACCATGCCGACCGCCCCGCAGAGCATGAAGCCGGTGACAACGAACGAGGTGATGCCCAGCGGCAGCCCGTAGAGCTGCTGCAGCGCCGGGCTGGAGAAGCTCTGGATCGCGCTGAGCGCGCAGGTCGACCAGAAGAAGAACGAGAAGCACAGCCACACCGACGGCAGCCGCAGGAAGGCCATCGGATGCTCCGCGGCCGCCGACGGCCGGTTCGCCGCTTGCGCGCCGTGGTTCCAGGCGCCCAGGCTGTCGTCCACCGCATCGCGCTGCGTCCACAGCACCACGATCACGATCAGCGCCCATGCAGCTGCGCCTGCCGCGGCGAGGCGCCAGCTGCCGGTCAGGGCGGTGAGCCCGGTCAGGAACACCGGCGCGGCGGCCCAGCCGAGGTTGCCGCTGATGCCGTGCACCGAGAACGCATGGCCGAGCCGCGGCTGCGAGACCCGCTTGTTGAGGATCGTGAAAT
>Ga0207706_10000279_pt1 | contig 55729 bp, 45 predicted proteins | sample KBSC53metaG_FD_184318 | JGI IMG/M metagenome (GOLD analysis project Ga0207706, IMG submission 184318) | Corn rhizosphere microbial communities from Kellogg Biological Station, Michigan, USA - KBS C5-3 metaG (SPAdes) (version 2) | ecosystem: Host-associated > Plants > Roots > Rhizosphere > Soil ... | reverse complement strand
GTAATGAGCAATCGTAAAAAAGCAGCCTTGTTTTTAAGCAAACCAAATTATGTAAATGCGCCTGTACAGGTGATTGAAGCCAGGTTAATGGGTTCTACCGAGATCGGTTGTGATTTGGGTGTGCAAAAATATAAGGATGATTACATGCTGTTTTATAACAACGGTATGGTGAATACGCCCAAAGTATCTTACGGCATATGGTTTATGGCTCAATACATGCGTTTTGGAATGTTAGGTACTGCACCTAACTATAAAGATGTTGCCCAAAAGCTCATCATGACCGATTTGTATGAGGAAGTTGCAAAAAGCATGGGTGTGCCGGTTCAGGAAGATATGAAGCCGTTTAAAACCAACCTTGAAACTATAGTATTTGATCCTAACAATCCGGCGGCATACATAGCCGGAGCAAAGAAATAGTTGATTGTATGTGTAAGATTAGGATTTTGCCAGGTTTATTAGCCTGGCAGGTCCTTTTTAAAAACGAATAGTAAAAATTAATAAAATGAAGGTTTTTTTTTCAGCTAAATCAATACTGGCAGTTCTTTATTTCCTCAGTGGGATGCTGATCCTGACGGGGATATGGGCGTTTGTATCAATGGTTACCAAACACGAGATACCTACCCCTTTAGCTACCTGGGCAGTTTTTAAGGAAGTGATGCATCACCCATTTCAAAATGATGCTGATACAAAGGGTATTGGTACTAAACTATTAAGTTCGCTTGGCAGGGTTGGTATTGGTTTCGGCTTGGGCAGTTTATTTGCAATTCCTTTAGGCTTAATAATGGGGAGCAGCAAAATAGCTATGAAGATCATAAATCCTATAGTACAGATTTTAAAGCCCGTTTCGCCACTGGCCTGGTTTCCGCTGGGACTCGCTATTTTTCAGGACTCGCCCAAAGCAAGCATCTTTATGATCTTTATTTGCTCACTGTGGCCAACTCTGATCAATGCTGCATTCGGCGCATCGCACATCCCGCAGGATCATAAAAATGTAAGTAAAGCTTTTGGGTTTTCAACCTGGAAATATCTCACTAAAATATTATTGCCTTTTAGTTTACCTCATATTATAACAGGTTTAAGGCTTTCCATTGGTGTTGCCTGGATGGTTATTGTAGCAGGCGAAATGCTTTCGGGCGGTATCGGTTTGGGCTATTTTGTTTGGGAAGAAGGTTTTAATGGTGGCAATATTGCCAAAATATTAGTGGCTATTATTATCATCGGTATAGTAGGTTCTTTATTAGATAAGTGTTTTACCTGGTTACAGCAGCGTTTTTCGTATGCGGCTTAGCCTTTTAATTAATTGATTATGATCGATACATCAATCCTACCAACGACGGCCGAAAATGTCAAAACGGTTACTGATGAGCTCCTAAAGCAGGCTGTTTCACCCGAAACAAGTGTTGAAGTAAACAACGTAAGTGTAAGCTTTAAAACTGCTAAAGGTCTTTATACAGCAGTAAAAGATATCACCTTGTCTGTTAAAAAAGGAGAAATTATTTCGCTTATAGGTCATTCGGGTTGCGGTAAATCAACCTTAATGGGCACCATAAGCGGCATGGTTAAGCCAACTGCTGGCGAGGTTATCGTCAATGGAAAAAAAGTAAGCTCTCCAGGACCCGATAGAGGTATTGTATTTCAAAATTACTCTCTGTTACCATGGCTCACGGTATACAAAAACATATTTGTAGCGGTTGATTCGGCATTGAAAGATAAAACTGCGGTTGAAAAAAAAGAGTTGGCAGAGCATAACCTGAAGATGGTTAATCTGTGGGAACATAAAGATAAGCTACCTGGCCAGCTTTCAGGTGGTATGAAACAGCGTGTTGCCATTGCGCGTGCTTTTTCTATTAACCCCAAAGTATTATTGCTCGATGAACCCTTTGGAGCTTTAGATGCGCTTACCAAAAGTACCATGCACGTTGAACTACTGAAACTATGGAACCTGGATCATCGTGAAAAAACCATAATAATGGTTACCCATGATATTGAAGAGGCCATATTTTTATCAGACAAGGTAGTGGTGATGAATAACGGACCTGCAGCAACCATTAAAGAAATTGTGGATGTACCGCTTAACCGCCCACGAAACAAAAAGGATATAGTTCACGATCCGGTTTACATGAAAATTCACGATAAATTATTGAATTTATTAATTGATAAGTTTTCAATTGATGACATCAAAACAGACGAGTAAAGAAAAAGAGACACATAAATTAATAAAACAGAAACATGAATAATACTGCAAAACCTTTGAATAAACTCAAAATATTCAGTTTATCCGGAGTCCAGATGAAGACTTTCCACATAACCTGGCTTATGTTTTTTGTATGCTTTTTTGGCTGGTTTGGCCTGGCACCCTTAATGCCTACCATTCGTGCAGAATTGCACCTTACAAAAGGACAGGTAGGTAATATTATTATAGCTTCGGTAACGGCCACTATCATTGCCCGGCTTGTTATTGGCAAACTTTGCGATACCTGGGGCCCGCGTAAAACAGCGGTCAGGCTTTTATTAGTAGGCTCGTTACCTGTATTTTTTGTTGGGCTGGCGCATAGCTATGAGACCTTCTTATTATTCCGTCTGGCTATAGGGATAATCGGCGCTTCGTTTGTGATCACCCAGTTTCATACATCAATGATGTTCGCACCTAAAATAAAAGGTACTGCCAATGCAGTTACCGGTGGCTGGGGAAACCTGGGCGGTGGTGTAACCAATATGGTAATGCCTTTGATATTTGCTGCCATAGTAGGATTTGGTTATACAAAAGCTGAGGCATGGCGCTATGCCATGATTGTACCGGGAGTTATGATGCTGATTATGGCCTGGGTATATTATAAATACACTAAAGATACCCCGAATGGTAACTATGATGAGATTGGTTATAAAAAAGGCGACTCATCAAAAACAGATTATTCAGTTTTAGCAGATTGGCGGATTTGGGCATTAACTATGGCGTATGCCATGTGCTTTGGTATGGAGATCACTTTTGACAATGTTGCGTCATTGCATTTTGTCGATTCATTTCATCTTTCTCAGAGCAGTGCCGGTTTTTGGGCCGGGGTATTTGGTTTTATGAACCTGTTCGCCAGGGCTTTGGGCGGGATTGTGTCCGACAAAGTAGGGGCCAAATTTGGCATGCGCGGTAAGGGTCTTTTGCTTGCCGGTGTTTTATTATTGGAAGGTGCCGGACTAATATTATTTGCACAGGCCGGGTCTTTAGCGATGGCTATCATTTCGATGTTGTCGTTCGCGCTCTTCCTTAAAATGTCAAACGGAGCTACTTATGGCATTGTGCCGTTTGTGAATACAAAAAATGTCGGATTGGTTAGCGGGATTGTCGGCGCAGGTGGTAACCTGGGCGGAATGCTGTTCGGATTTCTGTTCAAATCGTCTTCTATCACTTATGTACAGGCATTTACCTATATCGGTTATGCTGTAATAGCAGTGGCGGTAATTGTGTTGATTACCCGTTTTGCCAAATCGGGAGCAACAGAAGAAAGCTTGCAGCCCGATGTGGTTAGTGGTGAGATGGCGGTTAGATAAAAAAATAAATTTGATGGCTCTAAAAAAGCAAGATAATAATGGTTTAACAAGTACTTGCTGCTATTGCGGAGTGGGCTGCGGCGTGGTGATCAACAAGGAGAAGAACGGCACCATTTCGCTCGAAGGCAATAAAGATTACCCGGTCAACAAGGGAATGCTTTGCAGCAAAGGCATGAACCTGCACTATACGGTTAATGACCGCAGCGATAGACTTTTGTACCCGCAAATGCGCTACAATCGAAGCATGCCGATGCAGAGAGTGAGTTGGGACGATGCGCTCGACCGGGCAGCTGCTGTCTTCAAAACTTTTATCAATAAATACGGCCCCGATTCGGTGGCCTTTTACGCTTCGGGGCAATGTCTTACCGAAGAATATTACGTGATCAATAAGCTGATGAAGGGATTCATCGGCAGCAATAATATTGACACCAACTCGCGCCTGTGTATGAGCAGTGCAGTAGCCGCATACAAGATGGCTTTGGGTGAAGATTCCGTCCCGGTTTGCTATGACGATATAGAGCTCGCGGATTGTTTTTACGTGACCGGCGCTAACCCTGCCTGGTGCCATCCCATTTTATGGCGAAGAGTTGAAGCACATAAAGCGTCTAACCCGGATGCGAAGATTATCATTGTTGATCCGCGCGTTACGGATAGCTGTTCCGTGGCCGACTTACATCTACAGATCAATCCAGGGACGGACATTACTTTAAATCATGCGATCGGCCGGCTGCTGATAGAAAACGGCGATATCGACATTGATTTCGTCCGCAATCATACAGAAGGCTTTGAAGCTTACAGTTCATTGGTCTTTGAGCGGACAGTAAGTGAAGCAGCAAAGATCTGCGGTTTAGATGAGCGCGATATCCGCCTGGCGGCCCAATACATCGGCGAGGCAAAAGGTTTTATCTCGATGTGGACGATGGGCTTGAACCAAAGTGCAATAGGCGTAAATAAAAACCTTAGCCTCCTTAATCTGAATTTAATAACCGGGCATATCGGCAAGCCAGGTTCAGGGCCCTTATCTCTTACCGGTCAGCCCAATGCCATGGGGGGCCGCGAGGTGGGTGGATTGGCCAATTTGTTGCCCGCACATCGTGATCTTAAAAACCCGCAACATCGCGAGGAAGTCCAAAAGTTTTGGGGCGGAGCCACTATTAACCCCAACCCCGGCCTGACGGCTACCGAAATGTTCAAAGCTTTGGAAGATGGTAGTCTAAAAGCGATATGGATATTGTGTACTAATCCTGTCACCAGTTTGCCCAATGCGCGCCAGGTAGAGCAGGCGTTGAAAAAAGCCAAGTTTGTGGTGGTACAGGAGATCAGTGATAAACCCGAAACGCTGGCTTTTGCGGACGTGATACTCCCTGCCGCTGCGTGGGCCGAAAAGGAAGGTACGATGACTAATTCAGAGAGGCGGATCAGTTATTTAAACAAAATTGTCGAGCCACCTGGCGAAGCCCTTCCCGATTCGGAGATCATTTGTCGTTTTGCGCAGAAGATGGGTTATAAAGGCTTTGATTTTGAGAATGCTGCCGCCATTTATGCCGAGCATACGAAGCTAACTTCAAAAACCAGTATTGACATCAATGGCCTTAGTCATGAGATCATTAAAGAACAAGGCTCAGTGCAATGGCCGTATAAAAAGAAAGGCAAAGTTGTCGGCACGCCCCGGTTGTTCACAGAAAAGTCGTTTTACACCGACTCAAAAAGGGCTATCATTCACGCCGTGCCGGACGAACATGTGAGTGAAAGAACAGATAATAATTACCCCTTTATTTTAACTACTGGCCGCATCCGTGATCAGTGGCATACCATGAGCAAAACAGGCAAGGTGAACAAGCTCAACCAACACCTGAAGGAGGCCTTTGTCGAGATCAGCCCCACTGATGCAAAAACGTTGAAATTAAAAGATGGCGATGTTGCGGTTATCACTTCCCGCAGGGGCGATGTAAGAGTTAAAGCTAAAATCACTCCGGGTATCAAGAAAGGCGTTATCTTCCTCCCGATGCATTGGGGCAAGATATTGGGCAGCGATCTCAATCGTGCTAATAACATTACTAATGACATCGTTGACCCAATATCAAAAGAGCCTGATTTCAAATATTGCGCCGTTAATGTTATAAAATACAAAAAACCTCATCAGCGGGTCATTGTAGTTGGCGCCGGAGCCGGGGCCTTTGGTTTTGTCAAATCTTATCGCGAATTAAACCCCGATGACGAGATCATCATTTTTAGTAAAGAAAATTTTCCTTTCTATAACCGTGTACAACTGCCTGACTATATCAGCGGCGAGCTGCAATGGGAACAGTTGGTAAAAATGAAGGACTCAGAAGAGCCTGACTACAATATTCGCATGCTGAGGGGTGTAAGCGTTGAAAGGATTGACAGGGTTAATAAACAAGTTACCGATTCGCGCGGCCTTAAACATGCTTACGACATTTTAATATTAGCTACGGGCAGCAGTCCGGCACGGCCTAGGAATGTGCCTGCATTGCCTGGCATTTTTACGATGCGCAGCCGCACAGATGCAGACAACTTTAAAAAGCATATGACGGGCAACGGGCATGTGGTCATTGTCGGTGGCGGCTTACTCGGTCTAGAAATGGCTGCAGCGCTCCGCGAAATGGGAACAAAAGTGACCATCATTCATCGTACTTCCCGATTCCTGAACAAGCAGCTGGACGCTTTAGGCAGCCAATTATTAAGCGAGGAAATGGCCGATCAGGGTTGCGATATTTATTATAATGATGAAGTGCAGCTTTATTACGGGCGGTCAAAACTATCAGGGATTGGCTTGCGAAGCGGGCGAAAGATAGACTGTGACGCTATGATCATTGCTATTGGCACTTCACCCAATATTGAACTGGCCAAAACCAGCGGGATTGACTGCAAACGTGGTGTGATCGTCAACGAGCGCATGCAAACCAGCGATCCTGATATTTATGCTGTTGGTGAGATTGCCGAACATGAGGGTAATTTATATGGCTTCACCGCCGCCGCCGAACAACAGGCAGAAGTTGTTGCCAAATATCTAAATGGTGATGTCGCCAGCTATTACCAGGGCAGCACGCTGATGAATATTATCAAAATTCATGGGTTTGACCTGTGCAGTATAGGTCTGTCTGAATGTCCGGCCGATGGCAATTATGAGGAGATCATTTTTATTGATAAAGCCAAACGCTACTATAAAAAGTGCATCATCCATGACGATAAACTGGTAGGTGCTGTGCTTATTGGCGATAAAAGTGAGTTCCTTGAATTCAGGGAGCTAATAGCCAATAAAATTGAACTTAGCGAGAAACGCTTACAACTGCTGCGCAGCGGCAATAAAGCGGATCCGGTATTAGGAAAACTGGTTTGCAGTTGCAATAACGTTGGCAGCGAAAACATCAATAAAAAAATAGCTGAGGGCTGTGACAATATGAAGGATCTATGCGCTTCAACCGGAGCAGGAACAGGCTGTGGCTCGTGCCGGCCCGAGGTGAAGCAGTTATTAGAAGAAGCGTTGAAAAAATTGGTCCCTCAGGGATAAAAAGCTATGGAGCACATCATCAAAATAAATTTACCAGGAGGCTATGTTTCAGCAGGTGACTTGTATGAAATATTGCTGATCGCCGAAAATGTAGGCGCAAAGCAAGTTCGTTTCGGCAATCGCCAGCAATTATATTTCAGTATTCAAGATCGTGACCTGGAAACCCTGGAGATGGAAATGCTGCGCATGGGCGTTGCTTATGAAGCAGATACTGATGAACATGCCAACATCATCAGTTCCTATGTTTGTGATAGCATTTTTAGCTATGAAAGCTGGCTGAAGGAAGGTGTTTATCGCGACATCTTTGACCTGTTTACTCATCAGCCAAGGCTCAAGATAAACCTGGTCGATCAACAGCAAGCATTTGTACCCTTTTTCAGCGGTAACTTAAATTTCATATCGTCCGATGTAAGCAATTATTGGCATTTTTATATACGATTTCCAAAAACCAATCAATTCTACCAATGGCCATCATTAATCTATTCTGATGATATCGCCTTACTGGCTAAAATCACCGAAGATGTCATTTTTAACCAGAAAGAACATTTTTATGGCCAGCAAAAGGTCAACGAGTTATTTTTTTATAAGACAGTCAGCTCAAAGATACCGACGTCTCTTAACCATCGCAGTGAGCCGCTTAAAGTGCCCGACTTTTACCTCCCCTATTATGAAGGCTTTAACAAATACGGCAACAACAAATACTGGCTTGGCGTTTATCGGAGAAATGAGCTTTTTCCGTTGGAATTTTTGAAGGATGTCTGCAACCTGTGCATTAAAACCAGGAACGGCCAGATCTACACCACCCCATGGAAATCAATCATCGTTAAAGGCATTGAGCAGGCTGATCGCGTTGCTTGGGGCGTTATTTTAGACAGGTACCGGCTCAACGTCCGGCACGCCGCTAACGAACTTAACTGGCAGATAGAGGACCTGAGCGAGGAAGGCCTTAGTCTGAAACAACAACTGGTTCGCGAGTTTGAAGAAGCCGACCTGCGTACTTACCGGCTTAGTTTTGCAATAAAAACACAGTCCAAGACTGGCCTTTTAGGCTCAGTTGTGATCAAAAAACAATCGCCCGGCATATTCGCAATACAGCATACCCGCGACTTCAATCCCAATAATAAAGATTTGATTTCCTACAAAAATGACTTGAATACAAACGAACTGGCACTCAACCTTGCAGAACTTTGCGAACATTATTACTCAACTTCGGTGAGGGATACAGGTTTAGTTGGTTCCAGTGAAAATGATAACGAGGCCAACGAAATCATCCATCATCGCAAGGTACATCAATGTAAAAACTGCCTTAGCATTTACGACGAACAATATGGTGATGAGTTGAAAGGAGTAACTGCAGGCACGAGGTTCGAAAGCATTGAAAATTATACCTGCCCGGTTTGTGAGTCGGCAAAATCAGATTTTGTAATTGTCGAAGCTACATATAGCTGATCTGACGGCGAGGCTCAGGAAACTAAATGTCCGGCTCATCCCCAGGTTTGTCCGGTTCACGCTTAAACACATTCTCATAGCTTTCCCAATCACATAGTTTTGCTATGCCTGATGAGAAAAGAGTATCAGGCATAGTCAAATTAACAATTTATCCGAACAGCTATGAAAACAAAAAACAAACCGAGCTTCCGCCGACCACTGAACTGCATACTCTTCACTTTCGCAGCAATATTGCTGATCAATTTTACCCCTTCAAAAGCTGCTACTCGTAAGGGCTATAGCGAATACAAAACCGACACTGCCTCTCATCCGCATTTTGACCAGATCAAACAAATTAATGCCGGAGTTTTGAATGTCGGCTATGCGGAGCAAGGACCTGTCAATGGGCAGGCGGTGATCCTGTTACACGGCTGGCCTTATGACATTAACAGCTACGCAGAAGTATCCGGATTGCTTGCCGCAAAAGGATATCACGTTATTGTGCCGTACCTGAGAGGTTACGGGACTACAATATTTTTATCCGATCAGACTCCCAGAAATGGGCAACAGTCTGCATTTGCAGTTGATATCATCGAGTTAATGGATGCCCTGAAAATTAAAAAAGCAATTATCGGAGGATTTGACTGGGGTGCCCGTACTGCTGATATTATTGCGGCGCTATGGCCCGAACGTTGCCAGGCGCTTGTATCGGTGAGCGGATACCTGATTGGCAGTCAACAGGTTAATGAAGCACCTCTGCCTCCAAAAGCCGAACTGGCCTGGTGGTATCAATTTTACTTTGCCACCGAGCGCGGACGCGTGGGCTACGCAGCTAATACACGCGATTTCAACAAACTTATCTGGCAAACTGCATCGCCGCAATGGCATTTCGATGATGCTACTTACGAACAAACTGCTAAATCATTTGACAACCCTGATCACGTTGCTATAGTAATAAACAATTACCGCTGGCGCCTTGGCCTTGTCAATGGCGAAGCGAAATACAATGAACTTGAAAAAAGACTCGCAGCAGCCCCCCCTATAACTGTTCCAGCTGTTACTCTTGAAGGCGAAGCTAATGGCGCGCCACATCCTGCTCCATCGGCATATGCTTCAAAATTCAAAGGTAAATATGCGCACCATACCATCGCCGGCGGTGTAGGGCACAACTTACCACAGGAAGCGTCAAAAGCTTTTGCGGACGCCATAATTGAAGCGGCCGGGTTTGCAAAATAACGATGTATAGTTTATAAGGGAAAAGAGTTCGCTCTGTCAAACATATCATCAACATCCTGGCACACCTCAAATACATTTTAGGTCATCACCCTCTTTGTGCCGTGAACGGAAAACGTAATCAACAAATTGAGGCGAATAATGAATATTGTTCGTCTTAATTTGTTACTAAAAAACCGGCCGTGAATTTATTTTATAAAATATGCGTGGCCGGGCTTCTTGTCTTTAAAAGTTCAATATTAGTTGCCCATATTTCAGTACGATACAATTTTACACCATCCTCAAATACAGGGCGGGTTTGCATTTTGCCCTGGATATAAACCCACTCCCCCTTCTCGATGGCTATATCACCCACAATTTCAGACGGAATGATGAGATTGTGCCGTTCAACATGCTCAAGTAGCGCTTCACCTTTTCTGATCTCTTCAGTGGTGGAGAGGGTAAAACCTAGCAGGCGTTTATTGCCTTTTTGAGTCCATACCGGATCGTCAGTTACCTTACCCATTAAAAATACACGATTGACTGTAGCGTTAAACGGCATGCAAATTTTTATTCATTCCTCTATTAATTAAATTCTTTATCCTGTCTACCAGGTCATCCAGGTCAAAAGGCTTGGCAATAAAATCATCGCAACCATAGTATCCCAACGACCCGATCACTCTCGGATACGCTGACATAATAATCACCAGCAAATCGGTAGTTTTGGGATTCGCCTTTATCTGGTGGCAGATTTCACCGCCATTTACTCCCGATAAAATATAATCCAATATTATCAGGTCTGGCTCAAAACTATCTATAACGGAGAAAATGTTATCCGTTTCTTCTATTATCCTTACCTGAAATCCCTCGTAATTAAGCGCTTCCTGCATAACATCGAGAACGCCTTCGTCATTGTCTAAAACCAAAACCTTTTTCATAATCGATTCAATTACCTGCCCCGGGCTTGGGGCAATTGTTAACAATTCAATCTATAGGAATCGGCTCCACTCATCTTCACAAAATTTATGAAGTTTTAATTACAAGATACGATGATAAATATTAACATGGTAAGTATATATACCCGCAAAAAGGCTGCGTTAAATACGCGATTTTAAAAAATAATGATTTGCTTACCGGATCATATGGCACGGTTAATAATTAATTAACGATACCGTGCTTTAGGGCATATTTGATGAGTGCAATAGTGTTGCGGGTGCCGGTTTTGTTGATCATGCTCTGGCGATGCCCCTCTACGGTTCGTTTACTGGTGAAAAGCTTATCTGCAATCTGCTGATTTGTATAGCCCTCGGCAGTTAAGGCCAGTACTTCCAGTTCTCTTTTTGTAAATTCGATCTCCGGTATATCTTCTGTAGAGGATGTTGCGGGCATTTCGGCTAGGCGGCCCATAAATCGCATCGCCAGTTCTGAGCAGATATAATGTCCATCGATATAGATGTGGTTAATAGCAAAAACCAACTCGTCCGCGCTGATGTTTTTTAAAAGGTAACCCGCAACTCCAGTTTTAAAAGCCTTCATTACATATTTCTCATGATCAATCATCGTGAGCATAATAAACTTCGTTTCGGGAGCTATTTCCTTTAACTTTTCTGCAAGTTCCATACCACCCATAACCGGCATATTCATGTCAGCCAAAACTACATCTGCTTCAACACCGTCCTCGATCAGACGGAGCACTTCCGCACCGTTGGTTGCTTCAGCCACCACTTCAAAATTCGGCTCCTTATCCAACAAGTTCCTGATACCGTCGCGTACGATATTATGGTCTTCAGCCAGAATGATCTTAATCATGACCAACTCCGTTTTATTACCAATACGTTTATTCATGATCTGGGGGTATCCTTAGTTAAATTATTTATCTGACTTAAATGGAATTTCAATATTTATACTGGTGCCATTGCCGGCTTTTGACGTAATATTAATACGACCGTTCAGCAAGTTTACATTGTTACGGATAGTTTTAAGGCCTATACCACCCTTCTTCTCCTTTAATGCATTGAACCCTCTCCCATCATCCTGCACCAATACGACTATACGATCGGCATAAACTTCAACCGCAACAAGGGAATTTGAAGCTCCTGAATGGTTGATTACATTCATCACCAATTCCTGAACCAGGCGATAGATGGCAACCTCAACATATTTATCTATTTGCTTTATTGATCCTTTAAACCGGCATTTGAATTGAGTTTTCCCACTAAGTTTTCTGCAGATATCTTCTATTGCCGTTTTCAATCCGAAATCTTCCAGTATTACAGGCATCAGCTCATGCGATAATCGGCGGCTTTCAGTTATAGCATCATTTAAAAGTTTATCGGCACTTTTTAAATTTTCCTGGTCACTTTCAGCTATTGAAGATTTATCAATTGTGCCTAAACTCAGCTTGGCCGCATATAATATTTGTCCGAGACTGTTGTGCAGTGCTTCCGCTATGCGTTTTCGCTCAACTTCTTGTGTATCCAATATCGTTTTGAAAATCTCTTGTTGCCTGCTGTCTTCCAATTCTTTTTGTCGCCGGTCAAAATCCCTGTTCCTTTCTTCAGCCTGCTTTTGTTCGGTCATGTCCGTGTTCGAGCATACCAGCATATCACCGTTAGGGGTACACATAGTAGAATACCATCTGTTTATTCCATCGCGTTCAGAAAAATATTCCAGCTGGACAGGTTCGCCTGTTTCCATGGCTTTCACCATAGCATCAAATAAGCCCATTTTTTTGATGTCCGGAAATTCTTTGGAATATAATTTGCCGGACAAGTCTTTCCTCCCACTTGAATCCTCTATGCGTTTATTTACGATAACAATCTTAAAATCCTTTATTTTGTTCCGGCTGTTGTATACAGGCTTAAATACAGACATGCCCACGTGCGTGGTATTATAAATAGATTCCAGCAGCTTGTGATTCTCCTGCAGTTCAGCAGTTCGTTCTTTAATCTGCTGTTCAAGTGATTCGTTAAATTCTCTTAGTTTCCGTTCACTTTCCTGCAAGGCAGCCGCTGTTTGCCATTGTTCAGTAATATCGGTGTTAACCGCAACTGCGGCCACGATTTTTCCGTCCACAACCACAGGCGACGCCGCTGATCTTACAATGCGTTCCGATCCGCTTTTCTGTTGCTTTATACGAACATTTTGTGTTACGTATTCCCCGGCAAGCGCGCGGGCAAAGGCCTGCCGGACCGGCGGGATAATCTCGTTAGTTTCGGCATCCCGCGTTTGTATTTCAACAGATAAAGTTCCGATATTCCTGTTCAGATCCTGATAACTCGTGTAGCCGAGCTGATCCAATGCAGGCTGGTTAGCTAATGTAATACCTGAATAATCCCCAATATAAACTGCATCGCTGATGCTTTGCAACGTCGCCCGCAAGCGCGCTGCGTCATTTTGCAACTGTTTCTCGTTTTTTTGCAATGCAGTGTCAGCCTTGACCCGTTCGGCAGATTCCTTATACCACGACATAATGATCGCGGCCGCATGGGCCAAAATACCCGCCAATTCCAATTCCGGCGGGCTGGGTTGACGGGGCCGCTCAAAATACATGGCAAATGTTCCCAGAACTGGTCCTCCGCTTGTTTGTACAGGAAATGACCAGCAACCACGATAATTATGTTTATGTGCTATGGCAATAAATGGCGTCCAACGAGGTTCCTGTTCAACATCAGGAGTAATAACCGACTCATCGGTATATATAGGCAGGCCACATGCCGCCGACTCGGGTCCAACTTTGAACCCATTTGCATCCCGGACATATGCTTCAGACATTCCTGCCACAAGGTGCAAACCTTTTCTATCGGCAGTGACCGTATAAAAAGCCGCTCTTGCTTGGCCATTGGTTTGGGCAACAATGGTGTCAATTAATGATTGAAGCGATACCGCCAGTGGTTGTCCGCTCATGGCAGCCTGGAATGCCTGTTTTTGGCCTTCCAGCCAAGCTTCCCGTTCGCGCAAGGCTTCTTCGGCCCTGGCTTTTTCCAACCGTGCCCAGATGCGCGAAACTAACTCTTGCATCAAAACAATTTCGTCATTACGCCATTGCCTGGGCTTTGCGTCCATAACACAATGCAAAAACTTGAACTTACCATTACGCGCAAGAGGAACAGAAATAAGAGACCTTATACCGAACGCTGAATAAGTTTCTGTTTTTAGGCGCGGATCGTTTTGGATATCATTTGCTATAGTTATTTCGCCGGCATTATATCTCGCCGCCTGTTCCGGTGCCCAGATATCCGCCACCCGGTAAGTTCCCTTGAGTGAGGGAACATGTGGAGCATTCCAGCCGTAAGATAAAACACCGGTTTCAAGATCATCGGCAAGTTCGGTAAAGTTGCACCAGGGCACTCCAAAATGCTTCGCAATCTTTTCGCCCAGGCACTCCATTGCAACAGCAATATCGTCGAGTTCCATAAGCTGTTTGGATATTTCCGAAAGAAAGGCCTGGTTTTGTTCGTCGTGCTTGCGTTCAGTAATATCGATCACAAAAGATATCCCGGTCTCACCATCAGGAAGCATAGCACCCCCAAAGATCCCCCAACGTACCATGCCATCAGACCTCCGAAATTGTTTTTCATACGGCGTGATGATGCCGGTCGTTTTCAGCTCTTCTATTGCCTGGTGAGTACGGGGCAACCATTCTTTAAGTGTGTAGTCGTTCCAGCGTACATTACCCGATAACAGGTCTTCCGCTGTCACACCCAGCGTGTCCAGGAAAGCATTATTGGCTTCAGTGATCCTTCCGTCTGTCGTAAAACAGGCTACTGCTACAATGCCGCTTTCGCTCAGTCGTTTCAAACGCGATCCGGCATCAGATTCGTTATTATTTTTAGGGTTACTATGGATCGTATGTTGAAGCATCAGCTTAAGATCAAACAGGAATAATATATTATCCTTATTTTAAGTAACGGCTCAATTCGATTGTTTAGGAAATTTACATATAAGTGATTTATTTTCAAACAGTTTTAATCACTTATCGCAATTAGGATACTGAACAGTGATGTAAATTAGCAATCGCAGCTGATTTGCATATAAACTGTGCAAAAAATAAGTATTTAACGCAGAGCTAAACACGTATTTAACACGCAAACCGAAAAACCCAAATCCTGTTGAATTTGTAGTGGTCATGGTCGGATCATTTAAATTCAAATGTCATGGATACCAAAACAGCGGTAAAGGATTCGAAATTGAAGGCTTTTTTTATAGACCAGCTGCAGGATATTTACTGGGCCGAAAAGAAGCTGGTTAAAACACTTCCCAAACTTCGGGAAGCGGCTACGATACAACAACTAAGGGATGCTTTTGGGGCCCATCATATAGAAACGGAAAAACATATAGAGCGAATTGAGCGGGTGTTTAGCATGATTGGCGAAAAACGTCATACTTCTAAATGTGCTGCGATGGCAGGTATTGTTGAGGAAGGTGACGACATTATTGACGAGACAGAAAATGGTACCGCGCAGCGGGATGTGGGCCTGATCTTCGCCGGGCAAAAAGCCGAACATTACGAAATAGCCACCTATGGCGGATTAAGAAGTATTGCGGTTACTTTAGGTTATAATGATGCGGCTGAATTGCTTCGCCAAACCCTTGAAGAAGAAAAAGCTGCTGATACCAAACTAACCAGTATAGCCAAAAATTATGTGAACTACCAGGCGGCACGCGAGCACGCCAGGAATTGAGGAAGCTAATTCGGTAGAGCTTTCTTTTTTACAATTCCCGGCGCGCTCCCTGTATGCCGGGAATTAATTTTCAATAGGCCGTATTATCTAGGTTAATCATTAAAGCTATGGAAAATCAATCAAATAATCAGCTCGGGCAAACCCTTATAGACTGCGCAATGGCGTGTGAGTATTGTGCTACAGAATGCCTTAAGGAAGACGATGTAAAGAATATGACCGACTGTATTGCGCTCGACAGGGATTGCGCCGATATATGCATTCTTGCCGCCAAACTGCTTAAGCGCGGCTCGCCTATTGCAAGACAATATTTACTGATTTGCGAGGAGATGTGCCGCATGTGTGCCGATGAATGCAGCAAACACGAGCATGACCATTGCAGGCAATGTGCCGAGATTTGCCTTGCGTGTGCGGAAGCTTGCCATCTTCACCACGAACCTTTGCACCAAGACTGACTTTTAAATCAAAATACCTGTTATGACAACATTAGCCAAAGAAAAAAGACCCAAAAAACAGAATAAACAACCTGGTATTGAAGCCGAAATGCATCCGGCACCACAGTACATTAAAGAAACATACTTGCCGTCCGGAAAATTGAAAGGTAAAGTTGCATTGGTTACCGGCGGCGACAGCGGTATAGGCCGCTCTGTTTGCGTACATTTTGCCGAAGAGGGTGCTGATATCGCCATTGCATACCTGAATGAAGACCAGGATGCAGAAAAGACCAGGGATCTTGTAGCCATTGCCGGACGCAGCTGCCTTTTGATCAAAGGAGACATAAAGGACAGCAACTTTTGCAAAAATGCCGTAAAAAAAGTAGTTAAGGAGTTTGGAAAGATCAACATCCTGGTGAATAATGCTGGCATGCAATTTCCGCAGCAAAATGTTAAAGAGATCACAGACGAACAACTTAGAATAACTTTTCAAACCAACATATTCGCTTACTTTTATTTTGCAGAAGCGGCATTGGCGTATATGCACGAAGGTGACTGCATAATTAATACGACTTCGGTCACGGCCTATCGGTCATCACCCAGTTTGATCGATTACTCATCCACCAAGGGTGCTATTACAACTTTCACCCGTTCGCTGGCGACAAACCTTGCCGAAAAGAAAATACGTGTAAACGGTGTAGCTCCCGGTCCCGTTTGGACACCGCTGATCGTATCAACCTTTGACGAAGAAAAGATCAAAAACTTTGGGAGTGAAACTGCTATGAAACGTGCGGGGCAGCCTTCTGAATTGGGCCCTGCTTATGTGTTCCTGGCATCTGATGATTCGTCGTTTATTACCGGTCAGATAATCCACGTGAATGGCGGGGAAGTGGTAAATGGTTAATATCCCAAATGCCAAAACGGACAAATCTCTGGTATTCACTGCTGTTTATTTTTATCGGAGGGTTCTTGCTGAGGCAATCATTTTATATTCAAAATAAAGGATTTGCTATTGTGGCATTGGCAGCAGGAAGTGTTTTCATGATCTCTGCAATGATTGTTTTTTGGAAAAACTTTCGGGAATAATAAAGCTTATATAATTATGAAGAGAGAGGAACAATCGGTACGGCCTAAGGTAAGGGCGACCGGTAGAGTGCCAAAGCAGCCAAAAAACATCGGCGAAGCTGAACAACGTGCAGCAGAACTGCCCGGAAATGAAGCCAGCGTAGTTGCCGAACTGAAAAACAGAGGAAAATAAAACTGAGCATTTATGAAAGCAGTAAGAATTCATGAGTATGGCGGTCCGGAAGTATTGGAACTGGAAGAGGCCCCAATGCCAAAGCCTGCATCGGATGAAGTATTGGTAAAGGTATACGCCACCAGCGTTAATCCCGTAGACTGGAAAATACGCGAGGGCATGCGCAAGGAAAAATTCCCGGCAGACCTGCCATTGATACCGGGCTGGGACGTTTCGGGCGTAATAAAAAATGTTGGCGACAATGTTCATCAGTTCCGGGAAGGGGATGAAGTTTATGGCCGTCCTGATCCAACTAAAGATGGTGCCTATGCCGAATATATCGTGGTAAAAGCTAACCAGCTTGGGCGAAAACCCAAAAGCATCGATCATATTAACGCAGCTGCCGTTCCATTGGCCGGATTGACCGCCTGGCAGGGATTATTTGACCGCGGACACTTGCAAAAAGGGCAAAAAGTATTGATACACGCCGCTTCGGGCGGGGTGGGTACTTTCGCGGTGCAATTTGCCAAGTGGAAGGGTGCCCATGTTATTGGTACAACGTCCGAAGCTAATATTTCATTTGTAAAGCAATTAGGTGCTGATGAAGTGATCGATTATCACAATAATAACTTTGAGGATAAGGTAAGGAATGTCGACCTCGTATTTGATACCATCGGCGGCGAAACACAAAAACGTTCCATACAAGTTTTAAAAAGGGGCGGCAGACTGATCACTACGTTAAAACCAGAGTTCCTGGTTGAAGCAAAGAAAAAACGTATTTATCTTGAAGGTTATACGGCCCAATCCTACCCTGAACAACTGGAACAAATAGCCGGTTTGATAGATGAAGGGATTATACAGCCCATTGTGTCGATGGTGCTAAGCCTGGAAGATGCCCGCAAAGCACAGCAAATCAGCGAGGATGGCCACGTGCGCGGGAAAATCGTGATCAAGGTGGTTTAAATCGTGGGTTATTACCCCTTTGAGAAGCAGAACAGAAACATGAGTAATAATTAAATTCTAATTGCCATGCCAACGAAAAAAGCAATAGAACGCGCCGAAGAGGGCAAGCGCGAGGGAAAATCGGCCAGCACGCAAGCCGGTGAGTTTGTACGCGACGAGATAGAAAAGATACGCCATGGTGAACACGGTGCACGATCGGCCAAACAGGCTATTGCGATCGGCTTGTCAGAAGCCCGTCGTGCAGGCGTCGATCTTAAGCCGCCCAAAAAAGGTAAACTTTCAGAAAAGTCTCAGAAAAGCGCCGAGAGTGCATATGAAAAAGGACAGCGCCATGAACCTGTTTCGCCGAAACGTTCAAGAGCCAGAGAAAAAGCCTTAAAAAAGGAAAGCACCGAATCTGCATCGCATGAAGCTCTTTCGGCACAGGCTAAATCGGCAGCTAAAAGCAGGACTGCCGCAAACCGTTCTGCAGCAGCTAAAAAGGCTGTGGCTACCAAAGGTCTCCAGGAGCTTTCTAAAGCCGGCAAAAAAACCGCCCGGACCCAGAAACGACATGAAGCTTAACAGCTTATTCAGCCTGCACTTGAATTATCTGCAAGCTGGTTAGCATAATAGATCTTGAGCTTTTGGCTGCTATCCAGCTTTACCGTAATCATCTCGCCGTTGATCTGTTCAATTGTGCCTTCACCATCGGGTGTTAGCACTTTCTGGCCCACCTGTAAATTTGTATTCATCGTTTTAGTCGCATTTAATTTTTAGGGCTTCTGATCGGGTTTAGGCCCGTCATTGTCCGCAGTACCTTCCCGGTATTCCTCTTGCGGGTTGGGTTTATGCTTGTCTTCCCGATTCATATTTTCACCAACCTTTTGCTGTTCAGGCAGTTCCTGTGGGCCAGCGATATATACTTCTGATTTTTTACCTGGTTCCCTCGCCTGGTCGCGGGGTATAAAATTTTCATCTTCAGGATGCTCCTCGGCGGGCTGGGTACGTCGAAAATAAGCGTTTCCCTCTCCTGCATTTTGCGGCGGGTTCGCTTCATCATTACCGGCCGGAGTAAGATTGTTTTTGCCAAAACTTTGTCCGCCCATGCCCTGCCCTTCCATGCCCGGATCATCAACGCTTTTCATTTTAGCGTTGCCAAATAAATAAGTTCTTTTAAGGTCTTTCTCTTCGAGGTTCTTATCATCGTCAACCCTGTAAGCATTCGGTTTGTCAGCTCTTACGGGTTGTTCTGCTGGTTTTTCCTTTTCCGCTGTTTCGTTTTCACTTGCCATAATAATAGAAATGTTGATATAATGTTAATGCTTTGAGGGGCATTAATGTTTTAAAAAACAACCGTTATTCTACTTTTTGTCGGGATGAGGGCTTATTTTTTTATGATAAAATTCATTCTTATCCGGCGGGCTGCCATGCTTATGCGCGTGGTCAGACAAAAGCTTCTGTTCCATATCTTCACTCATCAGCATATCCGGTTTCACGGCATGTTTCTTTGTCTTCTTGCCGGTCTTCTTTTTACTCTTTTTCTCGGCTGCAGTCATCACCCCTCCTTTTTAAGATTAACTTTTTCGGCATTCCCTGGTTTTAAAAGCTCCCGGTGAAATTTCAAAATATCAATTTGAATGCGAAAGGAATAACAATAATTCCAAGGCTTACCAAAATATATAATTTATAAAGTCGACCGTTTTTGCCCTTATAAAAACGCATGATCCGGCAATACCTGTTATTACTGAAAATAAGCAGGTAGTTGAATATTAGAAATGGTATGATGAAGGTCAATATTATCGACACTGCATCATTTAGGATAACATCGCCGAATATTTTAACAGGCACGAAAAGCGGCCATTGCCTGCCCAAAATTCCCCTGAGAACAAATAAAATAGCCAGCAGATTAACCCCGTGCAAAATTGACATCGGAACGAGTGTAGCCACCTTCCATTGCTCAGAATCCTTCTTTTTAGTCGCCCTGATCGCATCCGCCCATATTTCGTAATAAATATTGGTCATCAACTATTCAACATTTAAAAGCGACGAGGGTTTTGTCACTTTGCAACCGGTTCAATGAATATTTGCTTTATCCGAGGGAATTCTTTTTTTATTTTTTTGATTATCCGCTCAATAGCATCGGTTATTTCGTGAGTGGTAAGGCCATCTTTAAAAATAGTATTTAATTGCAATAAGACTTCTTCGGGAGAGAGATAGGTTGAAAAGTGCTTTTTTACTTTGATAACAGCTTCGTCAGCTTCCGTCAATTTGATAATGCTCCGCAAAGTTTTTCTGCTGGTTGTTTCCCCCATCAATAAGCTCTTGCTCTCGCGTATGAGTATCCCTGAAGTTACGATAAGTATGATCCCGATGATCATTGACGCTGCCCCGTCGTAATAAGGTTTGTTGAATAATCGTCCTAAAAATATACCCAGGAATGCGACAATAAGGCCTAATAAGTCTCCAAAATCGCCCAACAAGACGATGATCGTTGACGGATCTTTTGTTTTGACCACTGCTTCCCAAAATGGAACGCTCCCGCGACGCTTGTTAAAAGCTTTTAAAGCAGCAAACATTGAAATCATATTAAACACAAAGGCAAAAGCTAAAACGGCATAATTCCAGGTTACGTTTCCTTCCATTTCAGGTTTGTAAAAACGTAAAAAACCTTCATAAAATGATATGCAACCGCCCATGCTAAAAATGATAAGGGAGACGATGAATGACCAGAAATAAAATTCACGGCCATAACCAAATGGCCTTTCAGCGCTGGGTGATCTACGGCTGGTCCTTATTCCCCATATTAATAAAAGTTGGCTGCTAAGGTCGATCAGGGAGTGTATCCCTTCTGAAAGCATGGAAGAACTCCCGGTAAAGTATGCTGCAATAAACTTAAATGTAGCGATCAGCGAGTCGACTACTAATGATATGTATATAAAGAAACGGGATTCCATAACTAGTTTACGGTGTCTTTAGAAGAACATCATTTTTCGTAGTTTGATTTTTTGTAATCCTTACCGGTCAGTCCTGGTCCATGACAAGCACTGCGGCTCCTTTTATTTCGCCCTTGCGCAATTTGGCGATAGCCTCATTTGCCTGGGACAGCCGGAACAGCTCCGTTTGCGTATGCACGTTAATAGATGTTAGAAGATCAAAGAAATTGAGCCCGTCTTTCCGGGTCAGGTTTGCTACTGAACGGATTACCCGTTCTTCCCAAAGCAGATCATAAGAAAAGGCAGGGATTTGGCTCATGTGTATACCTCCGCATATTACTTCACCGCCTTTGTCAAGGTTTTTTAGCGCTTTTGGTACCAGTTCACCCGCAGGTGCAAAAATGATAGCTGCTTCCAGTTTTTCGGGAGGGACATCCGAGCTGCCGCCTACCCAGTGTGCGCCAAGCTCGCGGGCAAATGATTGCGATTTGCTGTCACCATCCCTTGTAAAGGCAAATACCTTTTTATTTTGAGCACGGGCTATTTGTATCAGGATATGAGCGGCCGCCCCGAAACCATACATGCCAATGTTTACGGCCTTTGGATCGATCATATGGTAGGAGCGAAAGCCTATAAGCCCCGCACAAAGCAAAGGTGCCGACTCGGGATTATGATATTGCCCGGAAAGCTTAAAACAATACTTAGAGAAAGCAACCGTGTATTGTGCATAGCCGCCATCAAGGGTATAGCCGGTGAATTTGGCATTTTCACACAAGTTTTCTTTGTCCTGCCGGCAGTACTTACACGTACCGCATGTATAACCTAACCAGGGAACACCCACCAGGTCATTCTCTTTAATATTACGTACGTTCTTACCGATAGATACAACTGTCCCGATAATTTCATGACCCGGTATCAGGGGGAATTTGGGACTGGCAAGCTCGCCATCCAGCACATGCAGATCGGTCCGGCAAATGCCACAGGCTATTATTTTGATCAAAACCTGGTCATCCCCCGGCGCCGGAATAGGTACTTGCCTCAATGCAAGCGGTTTACCTGCACCTTCAAAAACCATAGCCTGCATAGCAGAAATTTTCATTGAGGTTATTTAAGAATAGAAATTCACATGTCGAACCAACAGTAATATAAGACTTTTTAACAAGAATCGTTTTGCCAAAAGTGAATTTCCTGACCTGTCTTTTATTCCCGGATAGGGATTTTGAATGCGAGTTCAAGTCGCGGTATCAAACCGGCGCCCAAGCAACTTTTTTATACAGGCAAGCAGGTACCAAAGATCAAATGGTTTAGGAATAAATATGGAATAGGACACATTGTCCAGCGGCAACTGTTGGTGTGGATAAGCCGATGTGAGCACGAGCGGAAGGCCTTTCAAATCAGGGCATTCATGCAGCTTGCGACACATGTTCGCACCATTTGAGGAGGGCAAAAGATAATCAAGCAATACAAGGTCTGGTTTAGTCGATTCCACAAGTGGTATAATATCTTCAGCCTGCGTTATACCAGTAACACGGTATTTCTCCATCCCCAGGAAATACTGTATCACCTCCAGAAAGCACATATCGTCATCTATCACCAATATCCGTTTACCTTCCATTCCGTAAGAAATGAATTATAAAGTTCGGTAAATGGATTTTCTCCCGGTAGCGGATAAGTACGCTATTTTAATGCGGTAATTACGTCTGCCCGATTCGGTTTATCGAAGTTTTCTTTTGAAAACCAGGTATTTAATGAACCAAAAAACAATAATCCACTATCGTTTTCGCGATAGCGCTTAAAAATATTTGTGATGGTGGTTTCAAACTTGAAATTTATTCAAATTCCGCAGTCTTAGGGTTGTCCTTTGCAATGCTGACAAGCAGTGACTTCATTCTTTCGATATGTTTTCTCAGTTCATCTGCCCTTTCATTCATATCGATGTCGCCGTCAATCACCGAACTACCGGACTGCTTCTTTGCCATTCTCTTAAGCAAATTTCTACAACATTTTATTATTGTTTTAAAAGGTGAAAACATTGGCATCTTTTCCCGGGGCGATTCGATATCCATCGAACTCTTATACGGCTCCTGTATTCACCATCTTGCGTTCTGAAGCAAGCATCATTTTCAAAAACATAATGGTGCTTGCCTCTTTTATCTTGTATCTACTGTTACTCTCTTCGAATCGGCCCCGGTAAGCATATTATTATATTCAGGCCACAAATATTATATATCTCCTTACAACTTGCTAGTTAAGCACAAATGTTTATATCTTTATATCAATTCTATTATTGTCGCTAATATAGCGTCGCAATACTAAGTTGTATTTTTAGCTATTTCAGACCATGAGGCCGCTTAATTCATTTCGGGACGATGAATTGGTTACCCTTTTAAAACAAGGTGATGAATTAGCGTTCAGTGAAATATATGAACGCTACTGGCTAAAGCTTTATAACGAAAGCTATAAAAGATTGAGGGACGAAGCGCTGTGTGCCGATCTGATACAGGATGTTTTTGCAGATTTATGGCTTAACAGGGACTGCCGGAAAATTGAAAACCTTGTTGCTTATTTGTTTACTGCGGTAAAGTACCGTGTCTTTTCTTTGTACAAAAAGGGAAAAAACATAGGTGCTTTTGCAGAACCCATTGAATTTATAGCAGCTTCCGCTTCCGACCCCGACTCCCTTTTCTTTGAAAAAGAAATACGTGAATGTATCGATATCTGGCTGAACATGCAGCCTGAAAAAAGAAGAAAGGTCTTTGCTATGAAATTTTGCCAGGATCTATCCACCCGCGAGATCAGTGAAATACTCCACGTATCCCAAAAAACAGTGCAAAACGAGTTTACAATTTCGTTAAAGCAACTTCGCGTCCATCTGGGAAAAATCATATCCTTAATGCTCTAAAATTACTCCGAAGCTTTATTATCCGCGGCTCGAATATTTTTTTTAAAAAAATTAAAAATTGAATGGGAGATTGATGCATGTTTTGATACATGTATAAAAAAACCACTTATGCCTCCCCGCTTAAAAAAAGATTTTTTAAAGCTGATCGAAAAATATTTAAATGGCAGTGCATCGCCCGAAGAGTTAAATGCGATTGAGAATTATTACTCGCACTTTTCCGACGACCCGGATATTACTGACAATTTAAATGAAGAGAAGATCAGCGCACTCAAGGCCAGCTTGAGACAAAAAATTGACACAAAAATCAATCGTGCTGAAAAGCAGGTTATTCCTTTATATAAAAGAAGGTCATTTCAGGTAGCGGCATCCATCCTGCTGTTTTTGATGATCGGTCTGTTTATTACTAACAAATTAAAGAAAGAACCTGCAAAATTTCAGGCTGAAAACTATGACCTGGCGCCCGGCAGCAACAAAGCAACCCTTATCCTTGCCGATGGTTCGAAAATTGACTTAGCCGCTGAAAAAAATGGGACGCTCAAGACGCAGCCGGGTAGTCAGGTTATTAAACAAAACGAGCAATTAACCTACAGCACCGCAAGGGGTAAAACAGTTGCTGAGGTAACTTATAATACCCTTACCACGCCAAGAGGCGGCCAATACGAGGTTACCCTTGCCGACGGGACAAAAGTGTGGCTGAATGCCGCCTCTTCCCTAAAGTTTCCAACGGCGTTTACAGGCAGCGAAAGGGTTGTAGAACTGACCGGCGAAGCTTATTTTGAAGTCGCACACAATTCAAAACAACCTTTTAAAGTAAAAACTGCCAATCAAATTGTTCAGGATATAGGCACTCAGTTTAATGTAAATTCCTACGCTGACGAAGACGCAGCGGCAACCACCCTGGTTGAAGGCAGCGTGAAAATATTTGACGCCGGAAGACAAACTATGATCAAACCCGGACAGCAATACCTGCTGAAGGCGAACGGTGTACCTGAAGTAAGAAACGATGTAGATATTGACGAGGTTACCGCCTGGAAAAATGGCCTGTTTCAATTTAATAATGCAGATATAAAAACCATTATGCGCCAAATAAGCCGGTGGTACAACGTAGATGTTGAGTACAGCGGGCAAGTGCCTGCATCAACTTACCACGGGCGAATATCAAGAAACTCAAATGCATCAGCCGTCTTAAAAATACTGGAATTAAGCGGCATTGATTTCACAATAGAAAGGGGGAAGATCATCGTAAAATAATCACTGGTAAATGAAAGCTAAAAGGCCGGAGGCCGATAGCTTAACCAGCAAAAAAGCCGGAACGTGTTGCGAGCACTTCCGGCAAAGCGGCTGGGCTAAACAAAATAGAGTAAGCTATAATCTATTCTAAAACCCAAAAACCAAACAAATGTATGGAAATTTCTACTATTAACCCGCTGAGGCATTACTCCTCACGGATTAAACAGATAATGTTGGTTATGAAACTAACTATTGCTCTGATCACAGTGTTCTGCATTCACCTGCACGCGGCTACGTTCGGACAGAACATTACGATAAACGATAAAAATGTTAAGCTTGAAAAAGTTTTAAACGAGATTGAAAAACAAAGCGGGTATACATTCTGGTATAAAACAGATGTTGTAAAACAATCCTATAAAGTATCACTGGACGTAAAGGGGCTCAACCTCGATAACACACTTCAGCTTTGTTTTAAAGACTTGCCAATAAGCTACAAAATAGTACAAAAAACAATTGTACTTACCGCAAAAACAAATGCAAGTGCGGAGGTCACACCCGTCGCCCCTATCAACATAAACGGTAAGGTGCTTGATGACCAGGGGCTTCCGCTTCCCGGTGCTACGGTCCGGGTAAAAGGTACTAATACTGTTACGTCAACTGACGTAAATGGTAGTTTTAAAATAACGGTGCCCGATAAATCGGCTGTGCTGAGCATATCATTTATCGGTTATGCTGAGCAGGAAGTAATGGTCGGCGATCGGACAAGTATTACCATCAGTCTGCGGCCTTCCGCAAGCTCGCTGCAGAACGTCGAAATTACAACGGCTTTAGGCATAAAACGAGAAGCGAGATCATTGGGATATTCGGCTCAGACAATTTCAGGCGCCGACATGGACAGAGTGAACCCGCCGAATATTTCTGAAGGGCTAATGGGAAAAGTAGCGGGATTGAATATTACTACCCCCAATGGTGTTGAAGGCGCTTCGACCCGTGTTGTGCTTAGAGGAAACAATAATCTTTACGGAAACAACCAGGCTTTGATCGTGGTAGATAATGTTATAGTTGATAACGAGCCGGTGCAGCCAAAAGGCGTTATTCAATCTTATGCCGATGCATTAAATAGAGGAAATACTGACGTTTCGCAACCACCAATAGATAATGGTTCTTTTTTAAACAGTTTAAATCCGGATGATATAGAAAGCGTTACCGTGTTAAAGGGACCAACGGCAGCAGCCTTGTACGGCGCGCGCGGGGCCAACGGCGTTCTTCTGATTGTTACAAAAAAAGGTTCAAAAAAGAAAGGGTTCGGTGTCGATTATAGCTATTCCTATCGTGCTAACGACCCTTACCGTTATATAAAACTGCAGGACGAATATGGTAATGGTATGACCGAAGATCTTTATTCAGCCAATCCATTTTTTTATAAGGATGCTAACGGAAATAACAGGGAAGAGCAAATAGGCGGCGACCCATACGGTTCTTTAGGTAATATACCAGGGGCATATGTAAGCCCTGGCGTTACCAGCCCCGCAGGCGGCCCATTTTATAACTATATCGGCTTCCCGGGCGACGGCGCATCGTGGGGACCAAAAATGGAAGGCCAGCCATTAGTTTGGTGGGATGGCACAACCCGGCCATATACCGGCAACCCGAATATTTTCAAAAGCTTTTATAGGACCGGCAACACACAAACACATAATATATCTCTTTCTGGTGGCGGCGACCTCGGAACATTGCGCGTATCCTATACAAGGGCAACCAACGATGAAATAACTTACAACAGCCACAACGCGACCAACACGTTTAATATCGGTTCTTCCATTAACATCGGCCCTAAAATAAAAGTTGATGCGACTGCAAGCTATATTAACCTGACTAAATATAATCCGCCAAACATATACGGTGAAAGTGGAACTGGAAATGCTGGGATTGGTGTTGGGTATATGACGGTGTATAATTTGCCTGCCGATTACAAGCCTCTTGAACGAGGTTTAAGCACCTTGCCTGACGGGTCACAAAATCCGTTATTGAAACAATCGCCATTTGAGTATGGCCAGCAGTACTACTGGTGGAACGTTTTTAACAATAATACCACGCTCACGCAAAACCAATTTATTGGATCAATTTCGCTTAACGCTGAGGTCACTTCATGGTTGAAAGCGGTAGGAAATGTTGGCTTAAATTACTACACTAACCAATTTGTAACCAAAAACTATCCTACAGACGCAGCAGGATTGCAAGGCTCGTATGGCTATGACCTTGCAAGAACATCTACCAATAACCTGGACGGGCGTTTAGTTTTTCATAAAAACAACCTGGTAAAAGACTTTAATGGCAGCCTTTCGCTTGGTGCAAGGCATTATTATACCAATATGTATGATGTTGCTACCAATAATCCGGGGCCTTTTAATTATCCGTTCGTTTTCAATCTTAGTAACTATAATGGCAGCACACCAACTGTGCTCAACCCTACCGAGAACAGAAACGAGATGGAGATAAACTCGGTATATGGGTTACTTAACCTCTCTTACAAAAATTATTTGTTTTTAGACCTGTCGGGAACAAATGACTGGTCGTCGACATTGCGTCCTTCGCGTTGGAGCTATTTTTATCCATCAGCAAGTTTGAGCTTCGTATTTACCGACGCATTTGACATGAGTTCGGTAAAAAACTGGTTGAGCTACGGTAAATTAAGGATCAGTGAGGCGGAAAGTGCCAATGCATATCAACCCTATCAAAACGGACTAACTTATGTCCCCGTAGCTGGTAATACTCCTGGTTTTTCAACCGGCTTAAATTTGCCGGGCAACTTCCCTACCAACATTCAGCCACAGCGTTCAAGATCGTTTGAAATCGGACCTGACCTGGGCTTCTTTAATGACCGGTTAAACGTAAATTTCACTTATTATAACACCTATTCAGATCATCAAATAATAACTATTCCTGTCGCCGGTTCATCTGGTGTTAACAGCGTTTTGATCAACTCGGGAGCTTTGCGTAACAGGGGTATTGAGTTAACGGTAAATGCTAAAATAATTAAGTCACCTGATTTTTCATGGGATGTAACCGTAAATGCGGCTCATAACCAAAATAAGGTTGTTGCGTTGGAACCAGGCCTTAATTCACTTCAACTAGGTTCATGGTTTGGAGGTGATGGCGTATTAATGAAGGTTGATGTTGGCAGCGACTACGGCAGTATTTATGGCTATGGCTACAAATATGCGCCTAACGGTCAGAAAATAGTAAACCTGGTATACGCGGACGGTAACAATACCGGGAATGGGCCTGTGCTGGGTGCGCAATACGCTACCTCGGATAGTTTTGTTAAAATAGGTGATGCCACACCAAAATTAACAGGCGGTATTTCTCAGAATTTCCGCTACAAAAACTTCAGTTTATATGTTTTAACCGACTTCAAAATTGGTGGCCAAATATGGTCCGGAGATTATGCAACCATTATGGGGCAAGGCATGGCACCTGAAACAGTGTATGAGCGTGATGGTCACGGTTTGCCATATACTTTCCCCGACGGTACCAAAGCTAACGTTGGTGTAATTTTGCCAGGAGTTGTACAAGGTTCAACACCGGGTACATACGTACAAAACACTAATGTGGTAAACTCATGGTGGAAATATGCAGGCAATTATCAATCATGGGATAATGATCCTATCGTGCGCAGCAATTCCATATTTAACGATTCATGGGGAAAATTGCGTGAGGTATCACTTACCTATAGACTGCCAAACGAGTTCGTACAAAAAACCAAGGTATTCCAAAGCCTGTCGCTTTCGTTGATAGGGCGTAACTTATTCTATCTGTTTACCACCTTACCGGATAAGATCAATCCTGAAAGTACTGTTAGCAGTGGAAATGTTCAGGGAATACAGTTCGGCGGTTTGCCCGGTGTACGTTCTTACGGTTTTACCGTAAAAGCAGGGTTTTAATATGATTTAAAAAATTAAAAAAGAAACGTTATGTTAAAGCATCATAATATAAAACATTGGATGAAAGCAATGGTCCTGACGGTCCTTATTGCTTCGATCCTTGCGTCCTGTACCAAAAATTATCAGAAAGAAAATGCCCCGTACAGCGGCCCGGCATCAGCAACCTTGCCACAGCTTTATTCAGGCATTGGAGCAAATATAGATCGGTCCGCTGATATAGGTAATTGGTTCGCAGCAAGATGGCTGTATCCTATTACGCAATTGGGTGCTGTATATGCAGTATCAGATTATTCATTTGTAGAAGGGACAAGTTGGAGCGAATTCTATTCAAATTTACCTGCGATGAATCAGATGCTTACCAAAATGCAGTCAAGCCCTGATTCAGCAACCTATACCAATGCTATTGCCATGGTAAAAGTATTAAGAGCATACCAGGCCATAGAGTTGACTAACTTGTATGGCGATATCCCCTATTCCAAAGCAGGAAAAGCATTTTCAGGATCTACAGCAGACCTTGTTGTACCTTACGACAAACAACAGCAGGTGTATCTTTCCTGTTTAAGTGATCTGACCTGGGCGGTAAATCATTTTAATACGAACAGCAACCAATTTTCGTTTGGTTCGAGTGAATTCCTGTTAGCTAACGATATTGGCCAATGGCAAAAATTCGCCAACTCGCTCCGGTTACGTTATGCCTTAACCATGTATGACAAAGATAATGCAGATGCCGCACCAATTATTGCTGATGCGCTGGCCAAGCCACTATTAACAGACCCGGTTGCCGATGTAGTCGGTCTTAGTCAAACAAACATACCCGGTATATCATTCGATATTGATGGGGCCGGCCGGGGCTTCTTTTTTCACCAGGAAAGCCGCGCGAGAATGGGGAGTACCTTGTGGAACCTATTTACCAATAATAACAACACCGATGGTAGCGGGATATTTGACCTGAGATGTCAGATATTTTTTGAAGTGAACGGAAATGGTGAATGGGTGCCTTATCCGCAGAATCCAGTTACGCCTATATCTGACGGCGGGGATCCATATAATACCAAAAGAGATCCTGACAATGAGGGCTGGTCATCAAATAAAACAGGCAATTTATATGCAGACTACAATTATTACTGGGGACGTGACGGGATTATTAGCGGATCAACAGGTGCTTGCCCTGAAATTTTTATCTCGGCAGCTGAAGTACATTTTTTGAAAGCTGAAGCATATGCCAGAGGCGCCGGGGTTGCATCAAATATTGCTTCGGCACAAACCGAATATGAAGCGGGCGTGACGGCTTCGCTTACTTTCTGGAAAAATATGTCGTTTAATTCATCGGTTTGGGTAGTAAATAAACCAACGTCGGCTACACCAACTGCCACCGAAATCAGCACCGTACTAACTAATCCAAAAGTTGCCTTTAACCCCACCAATGCGCTTAGCCTGATTTACGAGCAGGAATGGATAGATCTGTTCCGTCAGCCATGGGTAGCCTGGACGTTAATGAGAAGGACTGGCGGCGCAACTCCTGCCGATACCAATAATCCTGCAGGTTACACACAAAACTATGGTAGCTTGCAACGTTATCAGTATCCGGCCGACGAACATCAGTTCAATACAGCCAATTGGACCGCTGCTACCGGAGGAAACGATCTTACCAGCACCAAAATTTGGATAACGAAATAAATGGTTGAGATAAAGTTGATGCGAAATGCCCCGGGCCTCGAAAACCCGGGGCTTTCGTTTTTATGTTTAGCCTTTTGCTTTTAGATATTCAAGCAAAGAATTGCAGGGATCCATTAAAATCCGTTCATTCCGGACGGACGATCTTACTGAGTAAGATAATTGTTAAAAACACACTTGTTTTCTTAATTAAAAAAACTACATTTGAGAAATAGGCTTTTGTATTCTCTTTGTTACAAAAGCCGGGACCATTTATACCTGTTAACTGGCATTTCATGAGAAGACTTACACTTGTCCTTTTGGGATTAATTGCTTGTTTTTGCGCGCATTCGCAAGGTTTATTTGCTAAGAAAGTAATCAAATACTCATTGAAAGATGGTCTTTCATTTGGCATTGTAAACAGTATAACCCAGGATAATAAAGGGTTTATGTGGTTTGCCACAGACGATGGCTTAAATCGTTTTGATGGCACCAATTTTAAGGTTTTTAAAACCGAACCTAACAATCCGTATAGCTTACCAAGTAATTATGTTCAAAATATATTTAAGGACTCGGACGGAGAAATTTGGATATCTTCAAGAAGGGGAATCTATAAGCTTGACACCAGGACGGAGCGGTTTTCTAAATTTAGTCCCTGTGAAAATGGATCAACTTGCCTAAACTACGTAACCAGCATTTTCGAAAACAACAAAAAACAGCTGTGGTTTTCATGCGGCGGTTCAGGGTTTTCCTTTTATGACCGGCAAAGCAGACGCTTTAAAATTTACAACAAACACAGATTACCAGGTTTATCGGGTACCATAGCTATCAATGTTATTGAAGACACTCGCGGGTTGTTATGGGTCGGCACCCTGGATGGTGGACTGAATGTTTTCAGCGTTAAAGACGGGGTGGTTTTAAAAAATTTAAATGCCCAATTTCCATTGAGCATAATTCCTCCGGGCAGGATTAATGCCATTTATGAAGACCATAACCATGACATCTGGGTGGCCGCAAGTAAAGGGCTGTTCCTTTATAGGAGAAGCGAAAATAAATTTCATATTTTTTCAGGTTCAAAGTATAAGTTAAGAAGCAACTATTTTTCCTCGCTTCTTGAGGATGATAGCAAACATTTGTTGATTGGCTTGCAGGACGGTGGATTGTATAACATTAACCTTGCCGAAGCTGAAAAATCGGATTACCAGAATGTTACAATTAGTCCGGTAAAATCTGAAGACAACTACAGCATAACAGCAAGGTCCGTTCAGGCTTTATTTCAAGATAAAGATAAAAACATATGGACCGGAACATATGGCGACGGCATCTATATGCTGAGCAGCATCCCGCAAAGGTTTAACAAATTTCAAAACCAGTTGGTGGATAGCTATGGGTCGAGTTTTTTAAGGTACTACGGCATGTGTATGGATGACGAAGGCTATTTGTGGTTCGGCACTGATGGAGACGGAATATATAAGAAGAAACTGAACGGAGATGTGGTAAAATATTACAGGGCGGACGGAAGAAAAGGTTCATTAACGGACAATGCTATACTTTATGCTTATAAAGACCGTTCAAACACATTATGGTTTGGATCTTATTCGCAAGGTCTTTTCCGCTACAACAAAGAGACCGACTCCTTTACTAATTTTATCCATAAGGCTGGCGATCCATCCAGCATCAGCTTAAACGATGTTCGTGTAATACTGCAAGATTCAAAAAGTAACTTGTGGGTAGGCACAAACGGAGGAGGGCTAAGCATGTTGCCGGCAGGGAAAGACAAATTTGTCAACTATAATCCGCAAAACAGTGCTATCGCCTCAAATAATATCCGTGCACTTGCCGAAGACAAGTATGGTAACTTGTTTATCGGAACATATTCCTCCGGTCTTAAGTATTACATCAGAGCGCAAAACAGGTTCATCGATTATTTCAACCAATCCCAAATTGAAAAGTTTTTATCCAGCCAGGTTATTTATGCATTGTATTTAGATAATAACGAGGACCTTTTAATTGGTACAGAAGGGAATGGTCTTGTTATTTATAATATCAGAAATAAAAAGTTTAAACAGTATACCGAAATAGATGGATTAGCAGACAATACCATAAACGCGATCGAAAAGGATGATGCCGGGAATATTTGGATAAGCACCAACAAAGGGCTGTCACGAATTGGAGCAAATACAAATAGTATCACTAATTATGACACTTCCGACGGATTGCAGGGAGGACAATTTAATCCACGGTCCTCCATGTATTGCAGCAAAAGGAAATTTATGGTTTTTGGTGGAACAGAAGGATATAACATCTTCTATCCGTCAGAAGTAAAACAAAATACATTCAGGCCAAAAGTTTTAATTACAGGTCTGCAACTATTCGGAAAAGAAGTTGAAGTCGGAAAAAAAGATAACATACTAAGTAAAGTTATAAATGAATCAACTGAAATTACTTTACAGCCAAATCAATCAGTTTTTTCAATTCAATATGTGGCTTTAAATTATGCTTATGCTCCAAAATGTGAATTTGCCTACAAACTGGATGGATTAGAAAAAAACTGGAATTACGTAAAAAATCAAAAATCGGTTACTTACCGGTATCTTCCGGCAGGCGATTATGTATTCAAGGTAAAGACTGCCAACCAGGACGGGTTATGGTTTGAAAACTATGCCAGTCTAAAAATAAGAATCCTTCCTCCATGGTATAAAACCTGGTGGGCGTTCCTGTGTTATTTCATTATTGCCGTAGTGCTTATTTATTACTATATACTTTATCGCAATAATCAGGCTAAGCTGAAATATGAAATAAAAATTGCGCAGATGTCTGCCGAAAAAGAGAAAGAACTAAACGAAAAGAAGCTTTCTTTCTTCACTAACATTTCTCATGAATTCAGGACGCCACTTACATTAATCATAAACCCGGTTAAGGAACTATTATTTAGTACCCCTGAAAAAGTAAACGACGCAAGTAACCTCAATATCGTTTACCGTAATGCGCGGAGGCTATTAAGTCTCGTCGATCAATTACTGCTATTCAGGAAAGCTGATAGTGAGGCTGATACACTCAAAATTGTAAAACTAAACATCGTGGGCTTATCAAAAGAGGTCTTTTTATGCTTTAGCCACCAGGCAAAGAGCCAGAACATACAGTTTGAATTTGTTTGTAAAACCGATACTATAGAATTATTTGCTGACCGGGAAAAAATAGAAATAGCATTGTTCAACCTGATCTCTAATGCTTTAAAGTTTACCCCAAATTATGGAACCATAATTTGCAGTATTTCTGAAACAGACAAATTTGTGAATATCGAAATAAAGGACAACGGATGCGGTATAGACGAGCACGCCGGAGACCACTTGTTTGATAAGTTTTACCAGGTTCAAAATTCAATGCCGCTGGCAACTGGATTCGGAATAGGTCTTTATCTTGTAAAAAGGTTCGTCGAAGATCACAAGGGAAGCATCAGTTATCAAAGCGCAAAAGACGCGGGAACCACTTTTAAGATTTGTCTGCTGAAAGGAAAGCAGCATTTAAGCCCCAATTTGATTTTTGAAGATGTTGCTGAAACCTCTGCTTTCTTGGACGAGCTGATTGTTCATTATGAAGAAGAAGCGCCTATATCGAATGCAGGTGCAGCGTTACAAGCTCACCATCATAAAAAATCAGATCCGCTCAATTTTGAATCCAGATCTATGGTAATTGCAGATGACAATGCGCAGATCAGGCAATATCTAAAACAAATCTTCAGTAATGATTTTGAGGTATTTGAGGCTGAAAATGGCGCAGATGCATTAAATCTCGTTAATCAAATATTACCAGATATCATTATTAGTGATGTCATGATGCAAGGTTTAAGCGGTATTGAGCTATGTAGCAGAGTAAAAGAAGACCCGTCTCTAAGTCACATACCTGTGGTACTATTAACCGCCAGTTCATCACCGGAAATCAAATTAAAGGGCATTGAAGGTGGTGCAGATGACTACATAAGTAAGCCCTTTGAAAAAGAACTGCTTGTTGCAAGGGTAACAGGCATACTCAAAAGCAAAAATAATCTCCAAAAGTATTTTTATAATGAGATTACCTTAAAGTCAAATGACCTTAAAATATCCGCCGATTACAAAGAGTTTCTGGCGACATGTATAAATATTGTCGAAGAGCACTTAACCAACAGCGATTTTTGTATCAAAACCCTGGCAGATGAGATTGGCATGAGCCAGTCTAATCTATATAAAAAAATCAGGTCTATCTCCGGGCAATCAACCAACGCGTTTATACGGTTTATACGTTTGAGAAAGGCTGCCGAAATGTTTCTTAATACGGATTGCACCGTCGCGGAGGCCGCTTATAAGGTAGGCATTAATGACCTGAAATATTTCAGGGAACAGTTCAGCAAGCTTTTCGGACTAAACCCTTCTGAATATATCAAAAAATTCCGGGCCCCTTTTCAGTCGAGTGTCACCAAAAATGCCGTTAAGTTAAAAATCATCAATAATTAGCCTGTGGGTTAATTATTGATACCTTTAGATTAAAAAAATATCCGCCAATTACCAATTTCCCCCTTAAGTTTTAAGAATTTACCCCCCATGAATCACTACGATTATGCTCACATTAGTGCAATCAATTATAACTGTAGTGATAACATTTAATTTCCTGGTGTAATAAAAAAGCTTTTAGCCGGCAAAAAAGTATCGGCCATAAAATGAGTTTTTATTCTGCTGTTTGGAATGAAGAGATTGCTTTAACACCGGGATCGACGGCGTAAGCTTTCTAGTGTTGCACTGCAAATTTTTCGCTACCCAACCAATTGTAATATTAACCTATAATGATGACTATGGATTAAACAAAAGACAGAAGACCCTAATTAGGAGTGGCAATGATGGAATAATTGAGCTCCGATAAACCTCCCCACTTTGAGAGTGCGCGTTTTAAAATTTAAATCAACTTAACCAATTAAACATGGAATACAATTTACATAGAACTGTAAACTTGTTAAATGTCTCAAAAATAGCACTAAGTCAACTATTGATCGCTTTGCTATTTGTCAGTACTTCTTCAGCGAGTACTGCGAACATTCCCAACACAAAGTTTGCGACAACCCACGGAGCAGCTTTAAACAAGTTATTAGCTCAAATTAAAGTCACAGGAAAAGTTACTGATCAGACAACCGGAGAATCGCTTATAGGCGTTTCCGTAAAGGTAAAGGGCACAGCCAGCGGAACGGTAACTGACATAAACGGAAATTTTACACTTAATGTGCCGGAAGATGGCACTTTAGTGGTATCATTTATCGGCTATACGACAGCTGAGGTGCCAATTCAAGGTAAAACTACGCTAAACATCAAATTACAGTCATCAAACAAGGGACTTAATGAAGTGGTAGTAGTAGGTTACGGTGTGCAAAAGAAAATAACCGTTACCGGTTCCGTAACTGCCGTTAAAGGTGAGGAACTGGTAAAATCACCTGCAATTAACCTTTCTAACTCTATCGCCGGGCGTATGCCAGGTGTAATTGCAACCAACCCAAGCGGCGAGCCTGGTTATGACGGTGCCACCATTAACATCCGCGGAATTAATACGCTTGGTAGTAATGCTCCCCTGATCGTTATCGACGGTGTTCCGGCTCCGGCAGAACAATCAAATATCGACCGTATCAACCCGGCTGATATTGAAAGTATGTCCGTATTGAAGGACGCATCTGCAGCGATCTACGGCGCCCGGGCTGCCAACGGCGTTATCCTGATCACTACCAAACATGGTAAATTAGGTAAACCAGATCTTTCATACACCTACAATCACGGTTGGGCCCAACCTACTTTGATCCCTAAAATGGCTAACTCAACCGAGTACGCCACCTTGGTGAACGAAATTGATTTATATAAGCAGCAAGATCCGACACAATGGCCAGCAGAGTGGGCCGCATTTAAATCAACCGGGCAGTATACTGAACCCGGTGGTTCTATAGATTATGCCACTTTTAAACCATTAGATTTCCAAAAATTTGCTGACGGTTCTGACCCTTGGGGACACCCAAACACAGACTGGTTTAAAGCGACTTTAAAAGATTGGTCGCCACAGACACGTCAGAATGTGCAATTATCAGGAGGTTCAGATGCTATAAAATATCTGACTTCGATAGGCTACGAAGACCAGGACGCTTATTATAAGAACTCTGCTACCGGCTACAAGCAATACGATCTGCGACTAAATGTCGATGCCAAGGTGAACAAATATGTTAACACTTCCATTGGCGTGTCTGGTCGTCAGGAAAACCGCTTTTTTCCAGACGGTGGCGGCGCAAGTGATATCTTTAGAATGTTGACGCGTGGTTATCCGTACAGACCAGCTTACTGGCCAAACGGATTACCCGGACCCGATATCGAAAATGGCCAGCAACCAGTGCTGATCACTACCAATGCAACCGGCTATAACAAGGATACACGCTATTATGTTCAAACCAACGGAAAACTGGAAATACAAATTCCGGGTGTACCAGGGTTAAAGGTGACAGGAAATGCGGCTGTAGATAAATATATGCAGCAAACCAAAGCCTGGCAGAAGCCATGGTATGTATACAGTTGGGATAACGTGACGAAAGATGCCAATGGCATTCCGGTACTAACCAAGGTGGCCCGCGGCCCGGCCCAGGCAAATCTTTCGCAAAGCTCTGATGATGAACTAAGCAACATGCTTGAAGGTATCCTTAGCTATGATCACAAATTCGGGGGCCATAGCATCACTTTCCTTGCAGGTGTGCAAAAGGAAACTTCAAACGCCAGCTACTTCGGTGCATCACGTAAATATTTCGCTTCAACTGCTATCGACGAGCTTTCATGGGGTGGTAACACGGAGATAGGCAACAGCGGCGGCGCATGGGAAAGAGCCCGTTTAAATTATTTCGGCCGCGTTGGGTATAACTACAAGGAAAAATACCTGATGGAGTTTCTGTGGCGTGAAGATGGTTCATACATGTTCCCTCAAAACCACCGCTTCGGATTCTTCCCTGGTATATCTGCGGGTTGGAGAATCTCAGAAGAAGGTTTCTTTAAAAACAATGTTCCTTTCTTCCAAAACTTAAAACTGCGTGCATCGTGGGGACAGGTGGGTAACGACCAGGTAAATAGACCTAATTCTAATACCTTAGCAGAATATTCTTATCTTCCACTATATAATGTAAATACCTATATTATCAACGGTGCTCCGTCACAAACCTTAACAGAAGGTACCGCTCCCAATCCTAACTTTACCTGGGAAACTGCTAGCCTTAGCGATGCAGCCCTGGAAGGAACGATCCTGAACGGCAGGCTAGATTTCCTATTGGAAGCATTTTATAACGTACGTACCAATATCTTATGGGCAAATACTGCTTCAGTGCCTGCAAGCGCCATCCCTGGAGGGCTATTGCCACCGGTAAACTACGGAAAGGTAACCAACAGAGGGGTTGAGTTTCAATTTAACTGGCACGATAAGATTGGCGAGGTTAGATATAATATAGGCGTTAACGGTTCTTATATTAAAAACCGGATCGATAAATGGGACGAGGCTCCCGGAGCTCCAGACTACCAAAGATCAACCGGCCACCCTATCGGATCTTCACTTTATTACGTTTACGACGGCATATTTTCGACGCAAGCCGAGGTTGACGCCTTTAACCAGGCCCATCCCGGAGCTTATAGCGGTGTAGGTGAAAGCACCATCCACCCGGGCGACATGAAATACAAGGATATCGGCAGTGATAACGGTCAAAAAGTACCCGACGGTAAAATTGATGGTTTCGACCAGATCAGGATCGACAAAGGCCATGTTCCGACTTTCCAGGGTGGTATCAACCTTGGTGTACAGTACAAAGGCTTTGACCTGACCGTTTTAATGCAGGGTGCGACCGGTGCGGTGCAGTTCCTGCAAACAGAATCGGGAACGATCGGTAACTTCCTGCAATGGAGCTATGACCACCGCTGGACCGTTGACAATCAAAGCACAAAATACCCTCGTACAGTGGACCGGAATAATCAATATTTTTCAGGTAACAATACCTATTGGTTACTCAACATGGATTATATACGCCTTAAAAACATTGAACTGGGCTATACCATCCCAGCCTCTATTACCAATAAAGTGGGTATAGGCAATTTGCGATTATATGTAAACGGCCTGAACGTGTTGACCTTTGCCAAGCAAAATATTTATGACCCGGAATCAACAAGCCAGGATGGCCATTATTATCCGCAGGCAAGAATTATCAACATGGGAGCAAGTGTAAAATTCTAATTTGAACGATATGAAAACATTTTTAAGAAATATTTCAGCAATACTAATCGTATCAGTTGTGCTGCTTGCCTCGTGTAAGAAGGACTTCCTGAATACGAAACCGTTGAATCAGGCATCGGCATCGACTACCTGGTCGGATCCCAATCTTGCCGCGGCTTTTGTGACAGAATTATATAACGGGTTAAGTACCGGGGTATTGGACCAGATGAATAACGATTGCCTTACCGATAATGCCATTTACAATTTCGGAAAACAGGACATAATGGAAGGCAACGTAAGCCCTGACCATTTGAGTGGGCTACAAGACCGGTACGAGTGGAATGCGATGTACGCACGTATCAGATCTGCCAATATCTCTTTAGAGAATCTTGCGAAGGCCCCGCTTGATTCGGCTTTGGTAAACAGGTTGAAGGGTGAAGCGTACTTTATGCGTGCCTACTTTTATAATCAATTGCTACGCTTTTATGGCGGTGTTCCCCTGGTAAAATCTTCCTACAGCGCCAGTGCGACTGACTTTACCATCGCAAGGAGCAGCTATGAAGATTGCGTAAATTTTATATTGAGTGACCTGGACCAGGCTGCCAGTTTGTTGAGCAACAAAAATATGGATAAGGGACGCGCCACTACTGATGCGGCCAAAGCGCTTAAAGTAAGAGTATTAACCTATGCTGCCAGTGCTTTGCATGATCCGGACAATGTAGCAGCCCTTATAACATCAATTCCCCCTGGTTCCGTTCCTTTCAAGAATCCTGAGTTATTGGGTTACACAAGCAAAGATCATGACGGACGCTGGAAAAAAGCACTTGATGCGGCATCAGCCATAGTAAATTCAGGGAAGTATGGTTATATGCTTAATTTGTCTGCTCCGGCAAGCCCGGCTGACGGGTTTACCAACTACCAGAACTCTTATTTGTCAAGAAATGGCGGTGAGGCAGAACTCATTTTTGCCCGGTATTTCAGCAATGCCAAAGACGAATGGGGTGCATGGTATGGCCGTAACAACTGTACAAATGGTTACCACGGCTGGACATCGAGTGAGCCTACTCAAAACCTGGTAGATGATTATGAAACATTGGATGGAACAACAGGAACATGGCGTGACTTCGACTGGAATAATGCGACGGATAAAGCTGCACCTTATGCAAACCGTGATCCAAGATTCTATGCGTCTATTTTATACGACGGTGCTCCATGGAAACCACGCACACCAGACGGCGCCGGTATAGATCCATTCAACGAGATACAAATGGGAACCTACCAAACCGGTAGCGCCTCCAGCCCGGTAACTTATTTTGGTTTGGATACCAGGAACGGCCCGATCGAAAACTGGAACGGAACCCGTACCGGCTATGCGATCCGCAAATTTATGGATCCTAACCCGGCCATCGTAGATCAGAATACCCGTTCAGAAGTTCCTTCGCCGCAGATCCGTTTTACCGAAGTGGTGTTTAACTTTATTGAGGCAAGCCTTGAATTAGGGGATGAAGCAACTGCACGTTTGTGGCTGAACAGAATACGTTTCCGTTCGGGATTGTCGGCAGTTACCGAAACAGGTCCCGCTCTGGTACAACGCTACAGACGTGAGCGTAATAAAGAAATGCTGTTTGAAGAACAGCGCTTTTTCGATGCGCGCCGCTGGATGATCGCCCCTACAACACTTGGCAATAAAGCAAGGGTCATAAAGATTACTGGCGCGTTGAAAACTGGGAAATCGGTGAGCGTTTACAGATACAGCACCGACAATTACGATTACACATACACCGTGCAGAATTTTGATGTCGAAAACCGCGTCTGGGCTGATAAGGTTTACTTCCCGCCAATAGCTAGGGACGAAATGAACAAGAATAAAAAATTGGTTCAAAACCCCGGTTATTAATTAATGGGTTGTAAAAAACTCTATATTTAGTGTGAAGAATGCCGGGGTTAAATACCCGGCATTCTTTTATATTTAATCCATTAATTTAAGTTTAAACTTTTGTGAATACGTACATCAAATTATCTTGCCGGTTACTTTTTATCGGGGGGTTAGCATTAGCAGGTTGTGGTCGTAAGGTTGAAGATAAAGAAGCTGGTGAAACAGGTGGCAATCCTTTATTTACGCTATTATCATCCGAACAGACCCATGTGGATTTTAGCAATACATTAACCGAGGGATTGAATACCAACGTTCTGATGTATGAATATTTTTATAATGGCGGCGGTGTAGCCACCGGTGACCTGAATGGAGACGGCTTGCCCGATCTGTACTTTACCGGAAATATGACCGACAATAAACTGTACCTGAATAAAGGGCATATGCAGTTTGAAGATGTTACGGCTATTGCCGATGTCGCCGGCAGGCCCGGTCCCTGGAAAACGGGCGTTACTATGGCAGACGTGAATGGCGATGGCAAACTGGATATTTATGTATGCTATTCCGGAAATGTGCGCGCAGAAAAACGCCGGAATCAACTATTTATAAACCAGGGAAATGATAAGGATGGCGTCCCGCATTTTATCGATCAGGCTGAGCAATATGGACTAGCTGATGAAGGCTACAGTACCCAGGCCGTTTTCTTTGATTACGACAGAGATGGCGATCTGGACATGTTTTTGCTGAACCACAGCCCTATTCAGTTGCCTGTTTTAGATGAAGTGAATACAGCGCAGGCCCTAAAGACACAAAACTCCTTAAACGGCGTAAGATTATACAGAAACGATAACGGCGTATTTAAAAATGTAACAACTGAGGCCGGCATAAGCAGCTCAGACCTTACCTATGGTTTGGGAGCAGCTATAGACGACGTGAATGGTGATGGCTGGCCGGATATTTACATATCTAATGACTATACAATCCCCGACTTTCTATACATAAACAACGGAGATGGCACGTTCACCAACAAACTGCAATCTTCGGTTGGCCATACCTCTCAATTTTCGATGGGGAATAACATATCCGACATAAATAATGATGGGTTACCTGACATTTTTACGCTGGATATGCTTCCGGAAGACAATCACCGGCAAAAATTATTGTTCGCCCCTGATAACTATGAAAAGTTTGACCTGACACTCCGCACCGGGTTCTATTACCAATATATGCGCAATATGCTGCAAATAAATAATGGGAATGGAACATACAGCGAAATCGGCCAGTTATCCGGTATTTCAAATACCGACTGGAGCTGGGCACCCCTATTTGCAGACTATGATAATGACGGCTGGAAAGATCTGTTTGTAACCAATGGTTATACCCGCGATTTTACCAATATGGATTTTGTGAAATACATGGGCGACTTTTTAAAAGGCGGTCGACTGATGCGTCGGGATATCTATAACCTGGTACAAAAGATGCCGTCGTCGCAGGTAAAAAGCTATTTGTTCAAAAATAATGGCAACCTGACCTTTACAAATACCAGTACCGCATGGGGTATTACCCAGTCATCTAACAGTAATGGGGCGGCCTATGTCGACCTGGATAATGATGGTGATTTAGACCTGGTGGTTAATAACATCAATCAGCCCGCATTTATCTATCAAAACGAAGCTAACAAGCAGTTAGACAATCATTATTTGCAACTTAAACTGAATGGTGCAGGAAAAAACACGCAAGGTATAGGTGCAAATGTTACCATTTATGTAAAAAACAAAAAGCAATACCTGGAGCAAATGCCAAGCCGGGGCTTTCAGTCAAGTGTATCACCAATATTGCATTTTGGATTAGGCAAGGATAACAAGATAGATTCTTTGCATATAGTATGGCAACAGGGCAAACAACAGGTGATAAAAAATATTAAAGCTGACCAGCAACTTATGCTGAATGAGAAAGATGCCAATGGCAATTTTCAAGTCCTAAAAACACCACAGTCTTTATTCACCGAAGTTAAGTCACCTGTTGTTAATACACAGGAGAAGAATAGCATTAATGATTTTAAACGGCAGCCGCTGATGGTAAACCCATTGTCGTTTTCCGGCCCGTGCATGACAAAAGGTGACATAAATGGTGATGGCCTGGAAGATATATATGTGGGTGGCGGTAATGGCAAACCGGGTGCAATATATATCCAGCAATCAGGTGGCGGTTTTATCGCGAAGTCAGAACCAGCGTTTGAAGCCGATAAAAAGAGCAGCGACGCCGATGCGGTATTTTTTGATGCCAATGGAGATGGTAAACCCGACTTGTATGTATGCTCTGGCGGCTATGATAATTTTGCACCGGACGATCCGTCACTGCAAGACCGGCTTTATTTGAATGATGGCAAAGGTAATTTTACTAAATCAAATGATGCTTTGCCCAAAATGCGCAGCAGTAAAAGCTGTGTAAGGGCAGGCGACATTAATAGCGACGGCCACCCCGACCTGTTTGTAGGCGGCCGGGTAATACCGGGAAGATATCCTGAGATGCCAACCAGCTATGTACTCATAAACGATGGCAAAGGCCATTTTACTGATCAGACTAAACAGGTATCGCCTTCATTGCAGCATATTGGTATGGTTACCGATGCCGCCTGGGTAGACATGAATGGTGATAAAAAGCCAGACCTGGTTTTGGTTGGGGAATGGATGCCGGTAACGGTTATGATCAACAGTAATGGTAAACTGGTAGATAATACCAGCGCTTATTTTGACGGGCCAACAAATGGCTGGTGGAACAAGATACTGGTTGAAGATTTTAATCATGACGGTCATCCCGACCTGATTACAGGTAACGAGGGACTAAATACACAATGTAAAGTCAGCGTTGCGGAACCTGCCGAAATGTATTATAAGGATTTTGACGATAATGGAGCCGTTGACCCGATTTTATGTTTTTACATCCAGGGCAAAAGTTATCCATACGTTTCACGCGACGAGTTATTGGAGCAGATCAGCGTGATGCGTCCCCGTTTCCCGGACTATAAGAGCTATGCAGATGCGTCAATTGCCGATATCTTTACTACCCTGGAGTTTCAGGGAGCCGGGCATCTAAAAGCTAACAATCTTTCTACAAGCTATTATTTAAGCGATAGTAAAGGCAAATTACATCTGGCATCATTGCCATTGGAGGTCCAGTCCTCTCCTGTATTTACAATTACCACGCTGGACTATGACCACGACGGCAATAAGGATTTGCTGCTGTGCGGCAATATTAATAAGGCGAGGTTGCGCTTTGGAAAGTCAGATGCCAATTATGGCATATTGTTAAAAGGTGACGGTAAAGGGCATTTTATTTATGTCCCTCAACTAAAGTCCGGCTTCCATTTGTGGGGCGACGTAAGAAGTGTTTTAGAAGTTAATAACACATTGTTATTTGGTATTAACGGGCAGGGAGTAAAAGCCTACAAGGAGAATTAAGACATGAGAAAGAAGGCTTTAGTATTAATAGTTCTATTTGCTGCCGTTATCTTAGATAATAGTTGCAAAAAAAATCAATCCCAGCCGGTGCTGACCAGTAATGACATTACGAAGGTGATCGATCAGATGTCAGGGATTATGATTCATGACATAACCAATCCGCCGCTTGCTGCCCGTTTCTTTTCTTACACCTGTCTTGCGGGTTACGAGGTAGTATCCGAGAATGACAAGACTGAAAAGAGCATGCATGGTGTATTGAATGAATATCCTGACATCAAAAAACCATCATTTGCAAATGGATATAATTATCAGTTGAGCGCACTGATTGCTATGATGGAAACCGCCGGCAAGCTGCAGCCATCAGGCAACCTCATGACTAGCTATGAGCAGACGTTCTTGGACTCGTGCCGGAGGATTGGGTTTTCTGACGAAGTAATTGATAGCTCAAAACATTATGCACAAGCTATCAGCAAGCAGATAATGGCTTATGCCAAAAAAGATAAATACAATCGTATAAGCAACTATACAAGATACACTCCGCTTGGAAAAGATAGCACCTGGTATCCAACGCCCCCTGCCTATATGGCGCCGGTTGAGCCCTATTTTAATACCATTCGCCCGTTTACACTTGATTCCAGCTCTCAATTTAAAGTATCGCGGCCAATACGCTTCTCAACCGATAAGCAGTCGGAGTTTTATAAATATATGCTGAGGTGCTACAAGTTAGCAGGAAATGAGTTAACACCAGAACATCGTACCATTGCCGCTTTTTGGGATTGCAACCCGTTTGCGGTACAAGATAATGGTCACATGCTTATCGGGTTAAAGAAAATATCACCCGGGGCACATTGGCTTGGCATCACAGGCATAGTTTGCCGGCAAACGAAAACCAGCTTTTCGAAAGCGATGGAGATTCACACGGTTGTATCGATCGGGTTAATGGATAGCTTTATGTGTTGCTGGGATGAAAAATACAGAAGCAACCGTATCAGGCCAGAAACAGCTATCCGTAAATATATTGATCCAAACTGGAAGCCTTTATTACAAACGCCGCCATTTCCTGAATACTTGAGCGGTCACTCCTGTATTTCTTCTACATCTGCAGTGATCCTGACCAGCTATTTCGGGGACACAATGCACTTTACCGACAATGTGGAACAAAAATACGGCCTTACCCCCCGAAGCTTTACCTCATTTAATCAGGCTGCAAACGAAGCAGGCATGTCACGTTTTTGGGGAGGTATCCATTTTGAGGATGCCATTAATAGCGGTATGATGCAGGGTACGAAAGTGGGTGAATGGGTGCTAAACAAAGTTAAAGGCCATAAATAAGACACCTTAATATTAATCGAATTGTTCAATAAGATAATAATAGAGAAACTACTGTCGCTTGTATTGCTGGCTGCTGCTTCATTACTACCTGTTTGTAAGGCCGAAGCACAAACAACAAATGCTGCAGATGCCCACTTTTACCCCGGAGCCGTTTGGCCGGATAACAACGGCGTGCACATCAATGCACATGGTGGAGGCCTATTATTCCAAAACGGCACTTATTATTGGTTTGGCGAACATAAAATTGAAGGAAAAAAAGGCAACTCGGCCCAGGTAGGTATACATTGTTATTCATCAAAAGATTTATATCACTGGAAGGACGAAGGAATTGCTTTAAAGGTGAGCGACGACGCTAAAAGTGATATTGCCCGCGGAAGCATTATTGAGCGGCCAAAGGTTGTTTACAATAGTCGTACTAAACGATATGTGATGTGGTTCCACCTGGAGCTTTTGGGGAAGGGATACAGTTCGGCCCTGGCTGGTATTGCAATAAGCAGAAAGATAACCGGACCATACCAATATTTAAAAAGCTTCAGAGCTAATCCGGGTAAAGTGCCCTTCTATCCTGTCGGTACTCCTGAAAACGAGATGGTCAATTGTGGCGACACCGCTAGCGTAGCCAATAAGTTCTTTTGTCGCGACATGTCCCCGGGACAAATGGTTCGTGATATGACCGTTTTTGTGGATGATGATGGGAAAGCTTATCACGTGTTTTCGTCTGAAGAGAATTATACCTTGCAGATAGCTGAACTGAATGACGATTACACCGGCTGTACCGGAAAATTTGTCCGGGTTTATATCGGTCATCAAACGGAGGCCCCTGCTCTATTCAAAAGAAAGGGCAAGTATTATATGCTAGGCTCCGGCTGTACAGGATGGGCCCCTAATGCCGCCCGTTGGTTTACAGCAAATAGCATATGGGGACCATGGACATATCACGGAAACCCATGCGATGGCCCTGGTGCGGAGTTAACTTTTAAGGGACAAAGCACTTATGTTTTACCAGTCGAAGGGAAAAAAGATGCATTTATTTTTATGGCTGATATGTGGAAACCTAACAATGCAATTGATGGGAGATACATATGGCTGCCTATCACTTTTAAAGGCAATGATATCCAGATTAACTGGCTCGATAAATGGAACCTGCACCTATTTGACCAACAATCACCTAATTCTCCTTAAATATTAATCACAATATCCCAGCTCACACTTTAATGCTTTAAAACGCTGAAAATGAAATTTAAAACACTACTCTTTCTTGTACTTATTTCTTTAAATGTCGATTATACATTTGCTCAATCACATACATTTAAATTAGGCGACGACGCTTTTTTGCTGGATGGCAAACCATTTCAAATGATCTCTGGGGAAATGCACTACCCCAGGATACCGCGCGAGGCATGGCGCGGGCGGATGAAGATGGCGAAAGCGATGGGCTTGAATACAATAGGCACCTATGTTTTCTGGAATTTACATGAACCCCAGAAAGGGAAATTTGATTTTTCCGGCAATAACGATGTTGCCGAATTTGTGAAGATTGCAAAAGAAGAAGGCCTATGGGTGATTCTTCGTCCGAGTCCATATGTGTGTGCCGAATGGGAATTCGGGGGATATCCATATTGGCTGGAAAAAGAGGACGGCCTTATTGTTAGAAGTAAAGACCCAAAATACCTGGAAGAATACAAAAAGTACATTAACGAGGTAGGCAAACAGCTTTCACCATTGCAAATAAACCATGGCGGCAATATTTTAATGGTGCAAATAGAGAACGAGTATGGTTCTTACTCAAATGATAAAGAATACCTTGCCATAAATAGGCAAATGTTTATAGATGCCGGTTTTGATGGTCTATTGTATACCTGCGATCCCAAACCTGCTATAAAAGATGGTCATCTGCCAGGTTTATTGCCGGCAATAAATGGCATAGACAACCCGGCTGAAGTTAAGGCACTAATAAAGGAAAATCATAACGGCACCGGGCCATTTTATATCGCGGAATGGTATCCGGCATGGTTTGACTGGTGGGGAACAAAACACCATACCGTACCCGCCGAACGATATGTAAACAGGCTGGACTCCGTATTGGCGGCGGGCATTTCAATTAATATGTACATGTTTCATGGAGGTACTACGCGTGGTTTTATGAACGGCGCAAATTATAACGATCAAAATCCATATGAGCCTCAGATTAGCAGCTATGATTATGATGCGCCGTTGGACGAAGCCGGTAATGCAACTGATAAATTCATGAAATTCCGCTCGGTAATACAAAAGCATTTGCCGATGGGGCAAGCGCTGCCACCTGTACCCAAAACAAAACCAGTTATAGTTATTCCGGATGTTCATTTAAATCAGGCTACTAGTCTTTTCGACATTTTGCCTGCGCCTAAATTGAATGCAGAACCACTCACTTTTGAAGATTTAAACCAGGCTTATGGCTTTGTGTTGTACCGTACTACCGTTGATGGCGGCATATCGGGAACATTAAAAATTAAAGATCTTAGAGATTATGGTATTGTCTATATAAATGGAAAAAGAGCCGGTGTACTCGACAGGCGGCTTAAACAAGATAGTTTACAGGTTAATTTGCCTAAAGGGAAAGTGAAACTGGATATTTTGGTTGAAAACCTCGGCAGAATAAACTTTGGGCCTTATTTATTGAAAAATAAAAAAGGTATTACTAAGCAGGTATTACTTGCCGGAAAAGAGCTTAAAAACTGGAAAATGTACAGTCTGCCGTTTAGTACTGTAAAAGGGCTCGCTTTCAAAGCAGCTAGAATAAATGCAAGCTCTCCGGTAATCAAAAAAGGCACATTTGATCTTAATGACGTTGCAGATACTTACCTGGACATGCGCAGCTGGGGTAAGGGAGTAGTTTGGGTTAATGGGCATAATTTGGGCAGATACTGGTCTATCGGTCCTCAACAAACTATTTATTTACCGGCAGAATGGTTAAAGAAGACTGGCAATGAAGTCGTAGTATTAGAGCTTCTTAAGTCAGAACAAGCGACGTTGAAAACGCTAGATAAACCGGTATTGAACGAATTAAATTAAATATAATCCCAGTCCCTCCTTTATAATTGGTCTATAATATGGCTGTCTGAATGCCAGTTCAGCAGCCATTATTTTGAAACTAAGTCGTTATATACAATTGTCACAACAATCCCGATACATTAAATTGGTTGTCAAAAGTATTAGAATCAATCCGCGTAAAACAGTCGCGCGCAGGCCAGGACTGAGCACATCTTTAGCAGGAAAAGGCGTTTTGCCAATATCTTATTTCCATTAAAGACAAGATTTAATATGGCATTCCAAATATGTACCAACATTTATTTTAATTTTGTAAAATTGGCCATTCAGTTGTCGTTATATGAGATATTCAATCGATCATAAAAGTCCCATTCCGCTTCACATTCAAACGGAAAATTTGTTAAGAGAGATTATAATAGAGCCTGAATATCAAAATGGTAAGTTATTGCCCAACGAGGTCGAGCTGGCTAAAATGCTTGCAATTTCCAGAACGACTTTACGCCAGGCAATAAATAAACTGGTGTTTGAAGGCTTGCTTATTAGAAAAAAAAGAACTGGTACCAGGGTTACCCAAAACACCGTAAGTTCAAAATCAAACAACTGGTTGAGCTTTTCGCAGGAAATGAAATTAAGGGGGATAGCAATTAAGAATTTCGAACTGCATATTACCTGGGAATATCCTGATCAGTCTCTGGCAAATTTCTTTGAGATAAAACCAGACCGTAAGATCTTAAAAATGGAAAAAGTCCGTGGGAAACCGGAGGAGCCATTTGTTTACTTTATTTCTTACTTCCATCCACGAATCGGGTTGACGGGAGACGAGGATTTTAAAAGGCCCTTGTATGAAATGCTTGAAAATGATTATTCCACGGTTGCAACATTATCAAAAGAAGAAATTAGCGCTCGTGCGGCAGAGCCATTGATTGCAGATAAATTAAGAATATCAGATGGCAGCCCTGTGCTCCTGAGAAAGCGTTTTGTATTTGACCAGGGCGAAAGGCCTATCGAATACAACCTCGGCTATTATAAGGCCGAGAGTTTTGTATATACTGTTGAAAGCAGAAGATAACAATTGATCCCATAGGGCAAACAAGGTGGGATCAATTTATACTGGACTTGGTCATATAATAACGGATTTGAGAATGGGGCCACTTTGCAATTCATATTTGAATATTACAGGCCTAAGCCTATTTCTATCTTGATGAAATCTGCTTGAGCAACCACTTGGCTAAATCATCTGCGGCTTTGTCATTTTCAAACTTCGCCGGGAGCCTGCCATTTGTATATTCATTATAAAGCCACGGATCTCCAATGGCCACCACTATTCCCTTGCCATATTTTGCAGCGGCAATCACGGTAGCATTATTTTTATTTTTCAGTATGGGTTGCGCGGGCCCGCTTGTTCCAATCGAACAAACGTCCTTCATAAAAATCAGCCGCGCATTTTTAAAGACCGGGTTACCAACAGTACTAATGCCGCCTGCATCGAAATGTTCATCATCGATGACGTGATTTTCGAGATCGTTATTAAAATGCACCCCGAATTTCGCTGCCAAATTATTAAAATGTGGTAATTCAACATTAGCGCTATCGTTGGCAAATAGGATGAGTGTCCCGCCTGATTTTACCCAATGAGCGGTCTCGTCAATATCCTTTTTCTCAATATAGTTTGGTGACGGATTTTCCTTTCTTGTATCAGGATCTACAATGATGTAAATATCAGCCCCCTTTAAGTTATAAACTGTTGGTGCAGTTTCCAAAGATTTTAGTTGAAAGCCGTTCTTTTTAAAGATGTCTCCTAATATTGAAAATCCACTATTTTCTTTGTCCTCCCACATGTAATGAAACCGTTCATTTTCACCTGATCTTGCTTTGTGCATTTCGTGATTGAAATAATAATCGAGCACAACGGTTTGCGCCGAAGAGACCGAATATGCCATCATCATTACAGCAAAAGTTGCTAAGTAAATAATTTTTTTCATCATGATGCTACTTAATCTTTTAGGTTCTTTTTAGTTGATATGAAAGATTATTTTACGATTAAAGCATCCAAAAGTATCAACATAACAGTGCTTTACAATAAGTTAGAAGTAGTTTATTTGCGAAATCGTTTTCGCGTGATCGACAAATTTTCACCCGTGTCAATGGGTAATTTGCCAATATGTACTTCGATTACACACCCGGAATAGACATTATTGGTGGGCTGACCAAAGGGGTCAATAATCACCTATTTTAAGTCGCCTATGGCAAAGCCATTCATATCCGTGTAATCCAGGTTTTCACCGGCCATTCCCCAAATAAAACCGTAGCTTGAAGTTCCGCTGCCGGCATGAATGCTCCATGGCGGAGATACTACGGCTTCATAATTACACATCAGTATATGGCGGGTTTCCTGGGGTTGGCCCATATAATGGAAAATGCGTTGATCGTGGGGGACGTCAAAGTAGAAATAGGCTTCCATCCTTCTATCATGAATGTGAGCAGGCATAGTATTCCAAACACTTCCGCTATTTAGTATGGTTAAGCCCATTACCAACTGACAGCTTTTGATCCCGTCAAGGTGAATATATTTATTTATCGTGCGGGCGTTCGCTGTGCTGCTATCTCCTGCTTTAACTTTTACAACGTCTTTATAAGTTACAAATGAAGTTGGATAGGATTTGTGAGCCGGGGCAGACAAAAGATAAAAAACTGCAGGAGCGGATTGATCTTTTGAAGAAAAAAGAACTTCTTTTGCCCCCATCCCTATATAGAGGCAATCGAGCTTATCTAATTCATGGCCCGTGCCATCTACCTTGATCTCTCCTTTGCCTGCTACATTAATAATACCAATCTCCCTCCGCTGCAAAAAATAATCTGAACGAAGGTTGGGAAAATTGGATAACGCTAAGCTTTTGGCAACCGGATGGGCCGCACCAATGATCATTCGGTCATAGTGCGTATAAACGCACCTGATCTCATCTTCTTTTACCAGTTCGTCAATAAGAAATCGCTCACGAATCTTGTCTGTTTGGTAATTCTTAAAGTCATCCGGATGGACGCCGTATATTGTTTTCAATTTGTTTTTTTACAGGGTTTTGAATTGCACTGATTTGAACATCAATATTACAATCTAACTCCCGAATTATAAAGCATTCGGCGCGGTATTTCTACGAAAACGTTATAGCCTGATCTCGCGCGCAGAGGTCTTCAAATTAGGTGCTCTCACAGGCCCGTTTGTTATGGCAAAAGCAAGTAGGTAAATATATGGCTGAGCGGGGGACCGGTAAAATTATCAATATCTGTTCGATGATGGGCGAAGTTGGCAGAGAAACAGTGTCGGCTTATACCGCCGCAAAAGGGAGATTGAAAAAGCTAAAAACCTTGCAAATAAGGGCCCTGTTAAGTATAAATTCTTCAAACCCGAACTGTAAGAGCGATCGGATTCGATCTGTAGAGGTTGATGTTGTTGACGTAGGGGAAGCGGAAAATACAACCGCGGTTTTTTTTTCTTTTCTCGATTGCAGTTTTGGGTGTGTTCATATGGGAGATGCGAAGTAACTGTAGCTCACGAAGTGATAATGCGTTATATTTGAAAATGCGCCTGACGCGATAGATTCTCTTGTAGCAAAGCTGTATTTTCAATGTCATCACGACTAATTAATACCACATTAGGTTTTTGCCCGGTTTTTTTGACTGAGCGTTGGGAGATGTGGTGCCAATATTGTGGTTTATCCATTAGTAATATTAAAAATCGTTGCGTTAATGAAAATACTTTTAAAGCAATAGAAGTCACACTTGAGTTGCTAATCTTACCAAATTTTTATCTATTAAATATTGGGTAAGGTTTTGCATACATGCTTCAACCGGATAGACGTCCGTCTTTAGGTGCAAGTCGGGGCATACAGGTGGTTCGTATGGGCTGCTTATTCCGGTAAAACTTTTAATAGTTCCGGTTAATGCCTGTTTATACATCCCTTTAACATCGCGTTGTTTACAAATTAACAGATCGGCATCTATATAAACTTCGGTAAAATAATCTTCACCAATTATTTCTTTTGCCATCTGGCGGTCGGCAATAAAAGGCGAAATAAGCGACGCAATAACCATTACACCGGCATGGTTTAACAGTCGGCAAATTTCGGCTACACGTCGTATATTTTCACGACGATCGGCTTCTGTAAAAGACAGATCTTTGTTAATACGGTGCCGCACGACATCCCCATCCAGATTAACCATACTTAAGCCCTTGTTACGAAGCCAGGTTTCAGTCAAAGTTGCCAGTGTTGACTTGCCCGAACAAGGCAATCCGGTAAACCAGAGCGTAACTGCGGCGCGGCTATTTATTAGACTTTTGTTCATGTCAGACGTGCTTGTGAAGATTTATATTGTCTCTAATATAACAGATATTCTTGCTATCGCCCAAAAAAGTAGAGACCGAATGGTAATGGCGGGTGATAAGGAGTGGACAGTAAATTAAAAGAATGGCAAAAAACATGATATGAACACCTGCAAATGCAGCAAATCTTGTCTGAGCGAGCGCACGGTACGAATAAATCACCTCTGCCTGAGGTGCAAATTAGTAGAGAAAAAAAAGAAGGGCAAGCGACAAAAATTTGTGCTTGCCCAGTCTGGCTCCCCAGACTGGACGGAATTCGAACCAGTTGATTCAAGATTTAAAGTTTCTGAGTAATTTGAAAGTCGCTTAATTCATGGGGTTCGACTCCTCTCGGGGCTACCAAAAGGGAAGGTTATCGAAAGGTAACTTATTTTGACTGCCTTACCATAAGTTCGCTGGACCATCATTGACAATTGCACCAATATTAAAATATTCCGTCTTCTATATGCTCGGTCATCATCAAGGTAAGACCGTGCTACGTCACACCCACCTGCAGAAGAAAGTATCAAAAATCTAAAAAGAGTAGTTAATGATTGGTAAACTGGCAAGTTAGTATAGTCAAAGGTAACAGAACTCTCTGAACTTTTCCAGACCGCGTTCATCAATGGCCCCGGAATCTCTGGTTAAACTGAAATCTGACCGCCATCTACCACAAGTTCAGTCCCAGTTACAAATGACGATTCATCACTAGCCAGGAACAATACTGCATTGGCTATTTCATCCCCAGTGGCCGCTCTTTGCATAGGGTTCGATGAGTTGAGGTATTTCCGCCCCTCTTCACTGTCCATCAGCCCTATTGTCAACTCGGTTAAAGTAATTCCGGGATGTATCGAATTCACTCTGAGACCGGAGGAAGCATACTCCTTTGCCGCTGCCTTTGTCAGCAATCTTGACCCTCCTTTTGAAGCCGTGTAGGCAGGATGTGCCTTTGTAGCTATGAATCCAGCGGTGGAAGACATATTGATGATAGACCCTTTTCCGTTGGCAGTCATTTCGTTCGCCACAGCTTTGATCCCTAAAAACTGACTTACCAGGTTCACGTTTAATATTCGTTGAAAATCTTCCAAAGAAATATCCGCCCATTTTCCTGATTTGATCTCGATGCCTGCATTATTGAATAGAATATCGATCCTGCCAAATTCATCTAGTGCAGATTGCACGACTACCATCCAGTCGTATTCGGAGGTCACATCTTGTCTCACTGCCAATATTTTGCCTCCGAAGGCTGCGATCTCTTCGGCAGCAAGTTTCAATTTGGGCTCGTTGATATCGGTTATCACCACTGCTGCCCCTTCGGCAGCGAATAATCCGGCTGTAACTTTTCCGATGCCACTGGCTCCACCTGTAATAATTGCTACTTTATTTTTTAACCTTTCCATTCTTTTTGATTGAGGAATGCTATCGGGTGTTACTATTAATCAGCTAAAAAGCGAACGGAACACCGTTTTCCAATCCTTTATTATACCCTTCTTGGTTGAATTTATAGAGAAACGGAGCGCGATGGGGGCCGATCCGCTTTGTTTCCTTCAGTTTTTCAACGATACCTGACGCCAATAGCTTTCTCTGGAAATTCCTTTCATCGAGTTTTTTTCCCAGGATGGTTTCGTAAAGTGCATGAATTTCGGGTAGCGTAAATTTTTCAGGAAGTAATTCGTAACCTATCGGAAAAAATGCGATATGCATACGCAAGGCACGTAAAGCTTCCGTTATAATTTGCTTATGGTCAAACATCAAAGGCGGAAGCTCATTCACCGGCCACCATTTAGAATCTGCACCCAGCGGCCATTTTTTGATCTTCACCGTCGAAAAGTCTGTCAAGGTATAATACGCCAGGGATACGAACCGATCAAAAATCCACAAATCTTTTTTAACCTCAACGCCAGTCAGTGCGCTCATGGTTGCAGCATTTTTTTCCGGATCGTCTGACCGGCTGACACCACCAAAACTTCGGAACTGCTGAAGAAAGAGATTTTCTAAACCGGTTCTTGACCGGGCAATGCGGTTAGCAGCTTCGTCTATCGATTCTGCTCTACCAACGTACCCGCCCGTGATCGACCACTTATTCGTTGCAATAGTCTGCTGTAACAGCACCTTTAACTCCTTATCGTGATAACCTAAAATTACATTATCGACCTGGATATTAGGGAGATAATTCTCGGGATGTTGAATGATATCTAATGCTGTGTAAGCCATAAAAAACTATTCTGTAAAAATAACAGAATTAATTTGAATTCTGATGTAACAAACTTATTTTTATTCTGTCACATAAACAGAATAAAAATTAATCCATAAAAAATGAAAAAGTTAAGCTTATTATTAGCTCTTATAATTGGGCTATTATTTTCACCAGCCGTAAAGGCTCAGTCTACAGCCAACTACTTTGTAGGGAAATGGGCAATTACTGTCATTGGTACTCCAAATGGAGATACTAAATTGACATTTGCTTTCGAGCGCAAAGACGGCAAACTAATCGGTACGGTGCGGGACTCCACCGATAAGGAAGTCTCTAAAATAACCCAGATTGACGAGAATGATAAAACCATCAATGCTGAATTTACTATCAATGAACATGAAGTTACATTATCGCTTAGCCCTGTGGATGATGACCATGTAAAAGGAAGTATAATGGGCATGTTTGATGCAAAGGGCACGCGTATCAAAGAAGCCGATCCGGAAAAGAAATAATGCCGCTTTTGACGCGACTGTACCTCATTAAAAAATTAACAATATGCATATGCCTCGA
>Ga0207706_10000277_pt1 | contig 55794 bp, 56 predicted proteins | sample KBSC53metaG_FD_184318 | JGI IMG/M metagenome (GOLD analysis project Ga0207706, IMG submission 184318) | Corn rhizosphere microbial communities from Kellogg Biological Station, Michigan, USA - KBS C5-3 metaG (SPAdes) (version 2) | ecosystem: Host-associated > Plants > Roots > Rhizosphere > Soil ... | reverse complement strand
GAACGGAGGGACGGAAACTGCAATGAAGTTTCCGTCCCTCCGTCCTTCCGTGAGACCCCATCAGCAGAGCCGGTACGACCACTGAATTACCGGATTCGGATTCGGTATCAGTACTCGACCGGCTCTGCTTTTTGGTGACCCTTCAGCGATGTCGGGTCGACGGTTGTATTTGCGGATTCGGGTATCAGGCTGCCACGCGGATCCGCCCGCGGGCGTGGCCGTTGGCGGGGTTGGGGCGGACGACGATCTCCACGTCCTGCCCCAGCGCGTTCAGGAAGGCGATCAGCCGCTCGAGCGAAAAGCGCGAAAGCTTGCCGCGCACCAGGTCGCTGATGGTGGGCTGGGTGGTGCCCAGCAGCCCGGCCGCGGCGGCCTGGGTGAGCCCGCGCGCGCGGACCCCTTCGCTGATGCGGCGCATGAGTTCGGCGCGCGCGAGCGCCTCGTCGGCGTCGGGGCGGCCGATGTCGGCCCACAGGTTGCCGCTCCCTGCTTCGACTTCGATGCGGTGTTCGTCGCTCATGGGCGCCCCCGCTGGTTGATCAGACTTCTCCCCGCTCGCGCGCGTCGCGCACCGCCGCCTCGTAGCGCTGCCGGACCAGGTCGGTTTCGTGCTTCGGGGTGGCGATTCCGTGCTTGCTCTGCTTCTTGAAGGCGTCGAGCACGTACACCGCGCGCCCCACCCGGGCCGCGTAGACGGTTCGGCAGGTGTCACCGTCGTGGTCGTCGCACAACTCGATGATGCCGAGCCCCTTGAGCGCGCCCTTGCCCAGCGGCTTGGCCCCGGGCACCACCTGCACCCCCGATTGCACCAGCTACAGCGCGTACCCGAAATCGTCCTGCACCGGGGCCGGAACTGGCAGAAGTCCTTTTGGGCGCTCCCCACCCACCGCAGCGGCCTGTCCGGCGTCTTGGCCATCGGATTATACCAGTTTTACTATCACCCGTCAACCCCCCTTGGACGCGTACAAGGATACGGAGTACACGAAAGAATGTCCATACTGTTAAATATTTGGGTGTCGCGCGCAACAGGTCACAAATAAGACGAGGCGTCCCAAGGGTTTGGGCCGCCTCGCAATGCTCCGGCTGATGGACGATGTACCTATGGTGGCGTATCAGGAGCGATTTCGGTCACGATCGCGCGGAGCGCCTCGGCCTCGGCGGCGGCGCCGATCTGGGAGAAGTGCTGGACGGCGTCGGTGAACGCCTCGCGCGCGGCGTCCATGCGCCCGGTGTCGCGCAGCAGGGCGGCGCGGTCGCGCTGCACCTCGGCGCGCAGCAGGGCGTCGGCGTGTGCGCGGGCGATCTCGAGCGCCTCGTCGAACGCCGCCTCGGCCTCGCCCTCCTGCCCCTGCGCGCGCGCGGCCAGGCCCAGGATGCGCAGCGCCTGCGCGGCGCCGGTGGGGTCGGCGATGCGGCGGAAGCGCTCCAGCGAGCGGCGCGCCATCTCGCCCGCCAGCTCGCCGTCGCCCCACCCGGCGCGCAGGGCGGCGCGCTCCGACTCGGCCAGCGCCACCACGTCCTCGCGCCCCGCCTCTTCGGCCAGCTCCACCGAGCGGCGGAAGTGCGTGTCGGCCTCGCGGCCAAAGCCCAGGTCGCGGTACGAGATCCCCAGGTTGTGGTGCGTCTGCGACAGGCCGGCCACGTTCCCCAGCCGCTGGTACGCCGCCAGCGCGCGCTGGTAGTAGGTGAGCGCCAGGTCGCGCCGGCCGCGCACGTTGGCCAGCACGCCCAGGTTGTTGCACGCCACCGCCACGTCGTCCTCGTTTCCCCACTCGGTGGCGGCGTCCAGCAGCTCGCCGAAGCGCACCTCGGCCTCGGCGGCCTGGCCGCTCTCCCACAGCGCCACGCCGGTCAGGTTCACCACGTCGCCGATCAGCCGCCGGTCGCCGCGGCGGCGCGCCACGGGCTCCAGCAGCCGGGCCAGCTCCAGCGCGCGGCCGGCCTGGCCCACGCGGCGGTACGCCACCGCGGCGTGCAGCGCCAGCTCGGGTTCGCGCAGAAGCTCGTCGGCGCCCAGCGCGGCGGCGCGCTGCACCAGCGCGGGCCACTCGCCGGCCGCGCGCAGGGCGCGAGCCTCCTCGAGGGAGAGGGTGGGGGTAACGGGTGTGCTCACGTCAGGGGGGCCACGGCGGCGGCGTCAGACGCCGCCCGCCATCGCGTACTTGGTGAATCCGGTGATGTCGGCGCGCAGCTCCTGCAGGTCGAGGTCGCGCGAGGTGCCGACGCGGAACCACTGTCCGCCGTCGTTTTCCTGCTTCCAGACCCCGAACACGAAGCTGCGGTCGCGGTCGTCCACGCGGCCGTCGCCGTTCAGGTCGGGGTCGGCCCACTTGTACGAGATGCGCAGCTCGGCGGGGTGCCTGGGGTCGAAGCGCAGCCCCGAGGGCGAGAACTCGAACTTGAAGGCGGCGGGGTCGACCACCCGGATGGTGATCAGCACCGAGTCGCCCTTTGCGAACGGGGTGCCGTCGGGACGGGTGAGGAGCGCGTCGCCCGGGATGTCGAACTCCAGGCACTTGTCGCCGCCGTACTCGCCCACCTTGACGTACTTGATCTCGGCGCGGCGGCCGTCGCCGGCCTTCGCCCAGAACTGGACCTGGCCGGTCTCCAGCGGCGGCGCGTCGGCCGCGGCGCGGACGAACGCCAGCCGGCTCTCGGGGACCTCGTTGGGCTCCGACGGCGAGCCGTCGCACGAGGCCAGCGCGGCGGCACAGAGCAGGAGGGCGGCGGAAAGAAGCGTGCGGTCAGTTCGCATGGCGGTCCATCAGGTGGGTGCATCCCGGTCGCTGGGGTGGACCGTGGCAAGCGGCGCACCGCGAAAAGGTGGCGCCGCCGCTGGGTTTCAGCGGGCGGCGGATGTTCCGGGGCGCGACGGATGTATCATTCCGCAACATCCTCGTCGGTCCCGTCGAGGAGGCGGTAGAGCCGCGAGCGCGAGATCCCCAGCGCCTCGGCGGCGGCGCTCTTGTTCCCCTCCATCCGCTCCATCATCGCCTGCGCGGCGCTGCGGGTGATCTCGGCCAGGGTGGCGGGGAAGGGGATGGCGCCGCTCCCGCCGCCCGCCGCGCCGCCCTCGGCGCCGAGCGAGGGGAAGAGGTCCGCCGGGTCCAGCCCCCCGTCGCCCAGCAGCAGCGCCCGCTCGATGCTGTTGCGCAGCTCGCGCACGTTCCCCGGCCACGCGTGGGTGAGCAGCGCGCGGCGCACCTCGGGGGCCAGCGGCGGCACCTCCATGTCGTACTGGTCGGCCAGGGTGCGCAGGAAGTGCTCCGCCACCAGCAGCACGTCCTCGCCCCGCTCGCGCAGCGGGGGGAGGTGGATGGGGATGACCGAGAGGCGGTAGTACAGGTCCTCGCGGAACTCGCCGCGGCGGACGGCCTGCGCCAGGTCCACGTGCGTGGCGGCCACGATGCGCACGTCCACCTCGCGCGCGCGCACGGCGCCCACGCGGCGTACGTTCTTGTCCTCGAGCACCTTCAGGATCTTCCCCTGCAGGGTCAGCGGCAGGTCGCCGATCTCGTCCAGGAAGAGCGCGCCCCCGTCCGCGGCCTCGAAGAGCCCCGGCTTGGCGGTGCGCGCGTCGGTGAAGGCGCCGCGTTCGTGGCCGAACAGCTCCGTCTCCAGCAGCCCGGCGGGGACCGCGGCGCAGTTCAGCTCCACGAACGGCTGCGCGCCGCGGGGGCCGTTGTAGTGGATCGCCTGCGCCAGCAGCTCCTTCCCCGTCCCCGTCTCGCCGGTGATCAGCACGGTGGCGCGGTCGCGGGGGATGATGCGGGCGGCCCGGTCGAGCGCGGCGCGCAGCTGCGGGCTGCGGCCGATGATGCGCGAGAAGTCGAAGTGGTGCTTCTCGGCCGCGGCCAGGCGGCCCCCCGCCTCGCGCGCCTGCCGCCGCCGGGCCCGCTCGGTCAGCTCGGCCCGCAGCGCCTCCAGGTCGCCGGGGAGCGCGAAGTAGTCCGCCGCGCCGGCGCGCACCAGGGTCACGGCCAGGCGATGGTCCTCGCGGGCCCCCACCACCAGCGCGGGCGGCGCTCCCGCCGCGGCCAGGGCGCGGAGCGCGGCCTCGCCCTCTTCCTCCACGCCAGCGACGGAGAGGAGCACCGCCAGCGCGTCGGCGGCGCCGGCGGCCTGGTCGGGGGCGTCCACCACGCGCGCCTCGGCGCTCACCGCCTGCGCCAGCAGCGGCCACACCTGGCTGAACGATTCGGAGCGTGCGACGACGAGAAGCTGGCTCAACGCGTACGGGGGTGGGAGTTTCCCGGACAGAATCGGCGCCGTGGCTCGGCGCACGGCAGAGAGTGTAGCGCAATGAGACGTTTATAACCACACCATCGTGACGCCGCCAGATTCATCGTTACAACGATCTTCAAGGCGCGGCGCGGGATTTCCGTCTCCTGGAAACATATGATCCGGGTCCGGTCCAGCCGTTGCACCTGTGTGGGGCCAAGCCAACTGATACGCCGCTTGGTCGGCGGGACCCACGTTCACGGAGTGAAGAAGCATGAAGGCCAGGAGATGGTTCGCCCTTTCGCTGCTGGCGGCGCCGCTGGCGTTCGCGGCGTGCGGCGGCGACAGCACGGGCACGCAGGCGCGGGGGCAGGTGGCGGTGCGCATCGGCGTGTCGAGCACCCCGGCGCTGCGCGCGGAGGGCGGGATGGCGGCGCTGGGCGGGCCGCTGACGGTGACGGGAACCAACGGGACGCTCTCGATCACCGGGATCCAGGTCGTCGTGGCCAGGTTCCAGCTGCGCGGCGCCAACGACGCCCCGTGCGACAGCCAGGGCACCGGGGTGAGCGACGACGAGTGCGAGTTCCAGGCGGGGCCGTTCTTCGTGGACGTGCCGCTGGACGGGAGCCAGCTGAACGTGACCACGGGGGCGATCCCCGCGGGCACCTACACCAGCGTGCGCTTTCGGGTGAAGAACCTGGACATCGACGACGACGACGATTCGGCCGACGACGACGACGCCACGCCCGCGCAGGTGAGCGCCCTCTTCAACCAGATCCGCGCGCAGGTGCCCGACTGGCCGCAGAAGGCCAGCATGCTGGTGACCGGCACCTTCACGCCCACCGGCGGCGCCCCGCGCACCTTCCGCGCGTTCGCCCGCGCCGAGGTGAAGCTGTCGCTGCCGATCGCCCCGCCACTGGTGGTGGCCGAGGGCTCGAGCAGCAGCGCGGTGGCGGTGGTGCTGGACCCGGCCGCCTTCTTCAAGACCGGGACGACGGTGGTGGACCTGTCGCAGTTCAACGGCAGGCTGGCCGAGTTCAAGGTCGAAGCCGAGCGCGGCTTCCACGGCGAGGGCCACCACGGCGACGACGGGCCGGGGCACACCTGAGCCGGCGGACGCACGCGGTGCGGAGGTGCGGAGGTGCGGGGGTGCGGAGGTGCGGAGGTGCGGGGGTGCGGAGGTGCGAAATCGAAGGGGGAGGTCCCGGGCGGGACCTCCCCCTTCGGCTGTTTCATCCCAGATCCCGTCGATTGACGGCGCAAACTCCGACGATGTCATCCTGAGCGGCGCCGCTACACCGGACTTTCGTCTGCTCCTGGACCGTGGCGGCGTCCGGAGGATCTGTGGCGTCGGTCCGAGCGCCAAGCGGCCTGTCGCTCGGAGGTCGAAGATAGATCCTTCAGTCGCCGCAAGACTTTTGTGAGGACGCGGATCGAGCGCAGCGGCTCCTTCAGGATGACATCTCCGGGGATTGTTCTCCAGATACGGTGTTCCATCACACAGCCACAGAGTCGTTTTGGCCCTATGGCTGTGGGAAGCGATGCTTTCGGCTCTGGTGACACAGGACGCCCTACTTCGCCGCCGTCAGGCTCCCGTGCATGTTGGGGTGGAAGATGCACTTGTAGTCGCCGGCGCCGTTCGCGGGGACCACCACCGTCCTGGTGCCGCCCGCCGGGATCTCGCCGCTGTCCCACGCGCCGCCGGCCGCGGTGGCGGTGTGGGGGACGGCGTCGTGGTTCACGAACACCAGCGTGTCGCCGGCGCGCACCGGCTCGGTGGCCGGCTGGTAGACGAACGCGGTGATCTGGAACTGATGCCGCACCGGCTTGCCGGCGCCCGCGCACCCGGCGAGCGCCGCGAGCAGTGCCGCCCACACCGCCGGGTGCGCGGGGCGCGCGCTCATGGCTGGGCCTGCAGCTCCTTCTGGATGTCCTGCGCCATCTGCAGGTGCGCGGCCACGGCGGGGCGCACCTGCTGCAGCAGCGCCTTGAGTTCGGCGTTCTGCGCGTTGGGGATCAGCGTGCCGTCGATGGCCTGCAGCACCGTCTGGTGGTACTCCACCTCGTGGTCGATGTAGCCCCGGTCGAACGCCGCGCCCGAGAGCCCGGAAAGCTGCTGGCGCGACTGCTCGCCGCCCTGGGTGAGCTGGCGGCTGGTGGGGTTCTCCTCGGGCGTCACGTTCAGCTTGGTGACCAGCGCCACGGCCTGCTTGTTCACCCCGCCGTGGTCGGTCTCCATCCGCTTGCCGAAGTCCTTCACCTTGGGATTGGTCCCCTTCTGCTGCGCCAGCACGCCGCTGGCGCTGTCGGTGGCGTTGGCGGCCACCACGATGGCGGCGATCTGCGGGTCGGTCACGGTGGCGCCGGCGGCCGGCGCGGCGGCGGGTGCCGGCGCGGGCGGCGGGGTGGCGGCCACCGTGGTGGTGTCGGACGTGCTGTTGTTCGCGTCGTCCTTGTCGCCGCATGCGGCCAGCAGCAGAAGGGCGGGCGCGGAAAGGGTGATGGCGAGCGTACGCGCACTGCGGTTCATGGGGCGTCTCCCTGGTTGGGGTTGATGGTGCGAACTGCGATTCATACGCGTGGCCCGGGTGCACTGGATGCGTCGCCCCGGTCCTCGTGCCCGCAAGGTAATCGATCGGTCAGATATGTCAATCAATTTTTTGACTTTCTGGACAAGTGGGCCTCGAAACGTTAGAATCGTTCATCGGGAGAGGAGGCCCACGTGGAGACGAGACGCTGGAACGACCGGCTGATGGGGAGCACGCGCGGCCGCGTGATCACCCTGCTGCGCCGGTCCGAGCACACGGTGAACGAGCTGGCCGACGCGCTGGGGCTCACCGACAACGCGGTGCGCATGCACCTGGCCGGGCTGGAGCGCGACGGGCTGGTGGCGCTGCGCGGGGTGCGGCGGGGCGTGGGCAAGCCCGCGCACGTGTACGCGCTCACCCCCGACGCCGACTCGCTCTTTCCCCGCGCGTACGGCGTGGTGCTGCGCACGCTGCTGCACGCGCTGCGCCTGCGCCTGCCCGCCGCCGAGGTGGACGCGCTGGTGGCCGAGGTGGGCGCGCGGCTGGGCGGCGCCTTCGGCCGGGCGGGGGGAGACCTGTCCAGCCGGGCCGAGGCGGCGGTGGCGGTGCTGGCCGAGCTGGGCGGCGTGGCCGAGGCGCGCGTGGAGGGCGGAGTGGCGCAGATCCGCGGCTTCGGCTGCCCCCTGCGCGAGGCGGTGGATGGCCACCCCGAGGTCTGCCGCATCGCCGCCGCGCTGCTGAGCGAGGTGGTGGGCTATGAGGTGACCGAGTGCTGCGACCGCGATCACGGCGAGGCGCCGAGCTGCCGCTTCACCTTCGCCGCCGCGTCCTGAACGGCGGATCGACGAAAACGAAACGCCCGGGTCCGCGCGGAAGCGGACCCGGGCGTTTTCGTCGATGGACCAATCGTTACGACTGGCCTTCGGACTCGCGGACGGCGCGCTCGGCGGCCTGGAAGCCGAGCGTCGAGTGCGTGCCGTCGCAGAACGGCTTGTTGGTGGACGCGCCGCAGCGGCACAGCGAGATCCCCTTGCCGGGGGTGAGCGGGTACTCGTTCCCGTCGGCGTCCACCAGCCGGATCGGGCCCTCCACCCGGTACGGCCCGTTGTTGCGCACGGTGATGGTCACCTGCGGCTCCTGCTGCGCCTGCGTTTCGTCCGACATCCGTTTCTCCTCGAGAAGATGGCCTCGAGCGTTGTTTCGACTCGAGTTCTCGTTAGATTTTACCCTTGAGACCGACATCGGTCCTGAAGCAAAAGGTTCCTCCCCGGTGATAAGGGCCCATGGGGCTCTCCCGCAAGGGTAGCCGGGGAGGTCGCTTTTTATAGCTCCAGCTATCCTGCCGAAGTCGAAATCCCGGATTCGTCGACAAATAGATAGGGCATTGGGCCGGCTTACACGATCCTGAGCGCGCCGGCCATCCACACCACGCCCAGCGCGGCGCTGCCCAGCGCGGTCAGCGTCCGCAAGGTGCGGCCCAGCAGGGGGACGCGAGAGCCCGCCTGGTCGAACACCAGGCCGGCCACCACCGCGTACAGCCCCATCGCCAGCGTGGTGCCCACGCCGAAGAAAAGCAGGTACGCGCCCGCCGTCCACGTGCTGGACGTGGTGGCGGCCACCAGCGCCACCAGCGGCGCCGTGCCCGACAGCCCGTGCGCCATCCCCACCCACAGCGTGCCGTGCCGGTGCGTGTGCCCCGGCTGATGGTGGTGATGATCCCGGTCCGCCAGCCGGTGCGCGCGCTCGTGCAGCACGCTCCACAGCAGCCAGGCGCCCAGCCCCAGCAGCATCCCGCCCACGCCGAACTCCAGCCCGCGCGCCAGCCGCTCCGACAGCCGCAGGTCCAGCGCGATCAGCACCGTGCCGACGAGGAGGATGGCGGCCGAGTGACCCACGCCCCAGCGCAGGCCGAAGCCGACGGCCTCCAGCGGGCGGGGGCGGCGCGACACGAAGGTGGTGACCGCGGCCATGTGGTCGGGCTCCAGCGCGTGCGCGAACCCGGCGACCAGCGCGGTGATCAGGGGAAGCAACTGCATGGACGTCGGCGGTTCACGAGATCGGGGCAAAACGGAGCGCGGGCGGAGTGGCCTCCGTCCCGCGCGCGGTTCAGTCTACCCGCGGCCCGGCCACCCGTCAATCGGCTCAGGGCACGCGGATCGGCCAGGCGAAGCGGAAGCGCACGTCGTACGGCACGTCGTCGAGCGTGGCGGGGGAAAAGCGCATCCGCTCGGCGATGGCCACCAGCAGCGGGTCCACGTAGGCGTCGCCGGTCGGCGTCACCAGCTCGGCGTAGGGAACGGTGCCGTCGCGGCTCACCACCAGCCGCAGCACCGCGCGCCTCTCCTTGGGGTCGGCCGACAGGGAGTGCGCGCGGGGATGGTGCTCCATCATCCGCCCCACCAGGTCCACCATCAGCTGCACGCTCAGCAGCTTGGGCGCGCAGCTGCGCTTGCCCGGCGCGGGCGCCACGTAGTCGGCCCCCAGCCGCACCAGCGCCTGGTACGCCCGGCCCGACTCGAGCGTGGTGAGGTAGTCGCTCACCCGTGCGGTGGCGGCCTGCGTGGCCTCGGGCGTCAGGTTGGCGTCGATGAAGAACACCTTCCCCTGGCGCGTGCTGTCCACGTCCACGTACAGGATGCCGGACGGCTCGGGGGTGCCGTGCGCGCGGGCGATGCTGTCCAGCGCCAGCCGCAGCGCCTGCCGCTCGGCCACCTGTTGCGGCGACGGCACCGGCGCGGTGTCGGCCACGATCACGCACCCCGGCGGCAGCGTGGGCCCCTGCGCGGCCGCGATCGACGGAGCCGCGAAGAACCCCGCCGCCAGCAGCGCCGCGCGGGCGATCGTACGGAAATTCATGGATTCGGTGAAGCGGGTGAGAGGCGGAAATCCTAGCGAGAAAGCGGCGACAATCTAAAACAGCCGGAAACATCCGTCACCCCGCCATACCTCCCATCTTCGAAGCCCGCGCAGGCGGACTGCGTGCCGTGGTAGCCGCGGCTTCTTCAGTCCCAAACCTCGACCCTACCCCTCCGCCGCGTCGTCCTCCCGCAGCGGGATCTCGGCGCGGACGCGGGTGCCGCGGCCGGGCTCGCTGGCGACGTCCACGCGCCCGCCGATGTACCCGGCGCGCTCCTTCATCCCGAACAGCCCCAGGCCGCCGCCATCGGTGGACATCGCGTTTTCCGGGTCGAAGCCGCGCCCGTCGTCTTCCACCGTCACCACCAGGCGCCCGTCGCCGTGGGTGATGCGGACGGTGGCGCGGGTGGCGTGGGCGTGGCGGACCACGTTGGACAGCGCCTCCTGCACGATGCGGTAGGTGGCGAGCTCGGCTTGCGGCGGCAGGCCGCCCGACACGTCGTCGCTCCAGACGTCGATGCGCAGGCCGCTGATCTCCTGCAGCGACCGCGTGTGCGACTCGATGGCCGGGACCAGGCCCAGCTCGTCCAGCGCGGGCGGACGGAGGCCGCGGGCGAAGCGGCGGATCCCTTCCAGCGCCTGGCCCACGTCGCCGCGCATCTCTTCCAGCAGCCGGGCCAGCGCCTCGGGATCGTGCTGGCGCTGCACCACGCGGATGCGGATCAGCAGCGCGGCCAGCATCTGCGCCGTCTCGTCGTGCAGTTCGCGGGCGATGCGCTTGCGCTCTTCCTCGGCGGCGCCCAGGGCGCGGGCGGCCACCTCGCGCAGGCGGGCGCGGTAGGCGGCGCCGGCGTCGAGCATGGCGTTGAAGGTGAGCCGCAGCCGGTCCAGCTCGCGGTCCGCCACCGGCGAATCAGGGGCGCGGCAGTCCATCTCGCCCCGCTGCACCCGCGCGGCGGTGCGCTCGAGCTCGTCCAGCGGGCGCAGCGCCACGCGCAGGATCACCGCGTTCACCAGCAGCGTCACCCCGATGCCGATCAGCGCCAGCAGCCCCGCCACCTCGAACCAGGGCCGCCCCGGCTGGTCGCGCACGAAGCGGGCGGTGGCCATGCTGCCGAAGATGGTGCCCACCAGCACCAGCGCCGCGTTGGCGATCAGGATCTTGTAGAAGAGCGGCACGCGCAGCAGCGCCCGCGCCCAGCGCGGCAGGCGCGAGGGCGCGGGCGTTTCGTCCGTGCGGGAGGGCTCGTCGGACATGCGGCGCGCGGCGAAAAGGGCAGGGGGGCGACCGCCGCGGAAGATACCGTCCGGCTCCGGGGCAGGACAGAGACCGCGCGTCCCCCTCCGGTCCCGACTCCTCACACGCTCCCGACCTGGCCGAAAAGCGGATGAATCCGCGGCAACGACGGCCCGAAGTCCGCCTTCGCGGGCTCGCATGCAAAGGCCCGCGCGAACGGACTGGCTACTGCGTCGAAACCACGGGGAGCGGCTCCTTTTCCGCCAGCAGCGCCACGATCCGCTCCAGCCAGCGCTGGTCCGTCCGGTCGAACGCGGCGGGGAGGGTGCTGTCCACGTCGAGCACGGCGACCAGCTCGCCGGCGGCGTCCAGCACCGGCACCACGATCTCGCTCGCCGACGCGCTGTCGCAGCCGATGTGGCCGGGGAAGGCGTGCACGTCCGTCACCAGCTGCGTGCGCCGTTCCCGCGCCGCCGCGCCGCACACCCCGCGCGAGAAGTCGATGTCCAGGCACCCCATGGTTCCCTGGTACGGCCCGACGAGAAGCCGCGTGGGCCCCACCCGGCGGTAGAAGCCGGTCCAGTAGAAGTACGGGAAGGCGTTGTGCAGCAGGCAGGCGATGGTAGCCATCCCCGCCAGCAGGTCTGGCTCGCCCGCGAGCGCCGACTCGATCATCCGCGCCACCTCGCGATAGCGCTCCTCCTTGGCGGCCGCGTCCATGCGCAGTTCGCCCGTCCTGTCCGCGACCAGCGTCTGTTCTGCCATCGGGGTGCCCTGACTGGAGTTCGGTTGGATCGCTCCAATCTAACCCCCCGCGCCACCCCTATCGGATCGCGGAAACACGTGCGCAGCCGCGGCGAGTTGGACTCGCTGGAGCTCCGCCCGTACGGTGCCCGCTCCCGGCTGCGCCTTACTGTGAATACGTGTACCGCCATGCTCCGCGCGGTTCAGCGGGCGGTCTCCGTTCCCGTCCCCTCGGTCCGCCGGCTGCTCATCGCGCGGTCACCCCTGCTGCTCCAGCGCCAGCTCGCGGGCGGGCGCCGGCTGCTCGGCCTCGAGCAGCGCGCGGAAGCGGCGCAGGTCGCCGCGCACCATCTCGCGCGGGGCGTCGTGGAAGGCGTGGGCGATGGCGTTGCCGATCACCCCGCCGGGCGGGTCGAACTCCACGAAGTAGCGCACCTCGGTCTGCCGCCCGTCGCCGCCGGCGGGGAGGAACTGCACCCAGCCGCGGTTGGGCAGCTCCGAGCCGGGGAGCGACTCCCACGCGATCAGCTCGCCGGGGCTGTCTTCCACCACCTGGCTCTCCCACGTCCAGCTGCGCCCCATCGGCCCCGTGGCGGTCCAGCGCGAGCGCGTCTCGTCGAGGATCTCCACCGACGAGATGCGGTCCATGTAGCGCGGCGCGCTGGCGAAGTCGCGCCAGAGGGCGTACGCCTGGCCGGGCGGGCACGCGACGGTGGTGGAGGCGCTCACGCTCACGCCGGGCTTCAGGTCTTCTTCGGCGCGCGGGCGCTTGCCGGGGAGGCCGGCGGTGCTGCTGGCGCCCAGCGCCTGGTACACGGGGCAGTGGCCGGTGGCGCCGCGGGCGATCAGCGCGGCGCCGGCCGCGGACAGCAGCGCGCCGCCCACGCCCCGCTGCCGCGCGCCCAGCAGCGCCAGCCCGGCGCCGCCCAGCACGCTGGCCACGCGGTCGTTGCGGCCCATGTTCACGTCGCCCAGGCGGAGCCGTTCAGCGATCTCGGACACGATGCGATTCCTCCGGAAAGTGCCGTGTTGGGGGCGCGGACGGGTGCAAGGAGCGCGCCGGGTGTGGGTGGTACGCGGCGGGACGCCGAAGGTTGCGCCGCGCCCCGCCGGGGGGAGAGATTCCGCGCGCACGGCCGGCGCCGCAAGCCCGCGGCGCGCCGCCAACCTCCGCACCCGCGCGCCGTCCGGATGCCCACACGCCCGCCCGCCGGCTTTGCCTCGGTGGTGTTCGACTGCGATTCCACGCTGGTGGCCGTGGAAGGAATCGACGAGCTGGCCCGCGGCGGCCACGCCGACGCCATCCGCGCGCTGACCGACGCGGCGATGCAGGGCCAGGTGCCGCTGGAGGAGGTATACGGCCGCCGGCTCGACATCATCCGCCCCACCCGCGAGCAGGTGGACGGCATCGGCCGGCGCTACGTGGACGCGCTGGTGCCCGACGCGCGCGAGGTGGTGGCCGCGCTGCGCTGGCTGGGGAAGACGGTGCGCATCCTGAGCGGCGGCCTGCGCCCCCCGGTCGAACACGTGGCGCGAGAGCTGGGGCTGACGACCAACGACGTCGCGGCGGTGGCGATCGATTTCGACGCAGGCGGCGCGTACGCCGGGTTCGAGAGCGCGTCGCCGCTCACCCGCAACGGCGGCAAGCCCGGTGTGGTCGAGGCGTGGCACCTCCCGCGCCCCTCGATGCTGGTGGGCGACGGCCACACCGACCTGGAGGCGCGGGTTGTCGTGGACTGTTTCGTGGCGTACATGGGCGTGGTCTGGCGCCCGCGCGTTGCCAGAGAGGCCGGCGTGCTCCTGCGCGACCCCAGCCTCGCCCCCGTCCTCGCGCTCGCCGCGGACGACGCGGACCGCGCGCGCCTGCGGACCAGCGAATGGGCCGCCGTGCTCGCGCGGGGCGAGGAGTTGCTGGAGATCGCCCTGGCGGAGACGACGCGGACGGCGGGTTGAAACCCGCCGCTGGAACTTCGGGAAATCCGCCTTCGCGGATCGCGGGGCGGGATTCGCGCGAGCTGCGTACATCGTGCGGACCCGGACGAACGGGTAGGTGCGATCCATCCACCGAGGCGGTTTCGCGGCGCCCGTGGATGTGGCAGACTGTCGGGGTACGCGCGATGAAGTAGCCGCGCGAAGCGCCCACCGTCCCTCCCCCAGGCTGTTTAGGGGGAGGGACAGGCGAAGACAGACGCGACGCAGTCGCGCCGCCATCGCCAGGGAGAGGGCCCCGGCGGTGGCTGGACGGGGTGGTTCATCCCACACGAGTAAGCGCATCCATTACCCTTTGATCGATATGCCCGACTTCGGCCGTTTCTTCCTCCCCGGGCCTACCGAGGTCCACCCGGAGGTGCTGCAGGCGATGACGCGCGCCGTGATCGGGCACCGCGGCAGCGAGATGTCGCGCATCCTGGCGGAGTGCGACCCGGTGCTGCGCGACGTATTCCGCACCTCGCGGCCGGTGTACGTCTCCTCCTCGTCGGCCACGGGGCTGATGGAGGGGTCGATCCGCAACGGCGTGCGGCGCAAGGCGCTCGGCCTGGTCCACGGCGCGTTCAGCAAGCGCTACCGCGACCTGATCGCCGACTGCGGGCGCCAGGTGGAGACGTACGAGGTGGCGGCCGGTGAGTCGCACGACCCCGAGCAGGTGTGGGAGCGGCTGCGCGCCGGCGGCTTCGACGCGGTGACGGTGGTGCACTCGGAGACGTCGACCGGCGTGCTGAACCCGCTGTTCGAGATCGCCGAGGCGGTGCGGCGGGCGGAACGCGAGGGCGGCGACGAGATCCTGGTGCTGGCCGACGGCGTGACCAGCGTGGCCGGCGCGCTGGTGGAGGCGGAAGGGTGGGGGCTCGACTTCCTCCTCACCGGCTCGCAGAAGGCGTTCGCGCTGCCGCCGGGTCTCGCCTTCGGCACCGCCAGCGAGCGGATGATGGCGCGGGCCGCGACGATCCCCGGGCGCGGGCAGTACTTCGACCTGCTGGAGTTCGACCGCTACTGGCAGAAGCACCAGACGCCCAACACGCCCGCCGTCTCGCTGGTCTACGCGCTGGCCGAGCAGTGCCGCCGCATCCGCGCGGAGGGCGTGGAGGCGCGCGCGGACCGGCACTGGGCCATGGCGCGTCGCTGCTGGGAGTGGGTGGCGGAGCGCGGGCGGCGCTGGGGGCTGTCGCTCTTCGCGCCGGAGGGGCGCCGCTCGCCGACCGTCACCTGCATCGGCGTGGACGGGCCGGTGCCCGCGACGGAGATCGTGGCGCGGCTCAAGGCGCGGGGCTGGACCATCGGCGGCGGCTACGGGGCGCTGAAGGAGAGCACCCTTCGCATCGGACACATGGGAGACCACACCGTGGATGAGCTGGAAGCGCTGCTGGCCGTGATCGAGGAGGTGCTGGGATGAGCGAGCCGCGCTTTCGCGTGCTGGTGACGGACGAGGTGGACCCCGACGGGCTGGCCGTCCTGCGCGCCCAGCCGCTGATCGAGGTGGTGGAGAAGCCCACGCGCCCCTTGGCCGAGGTGCTGGAGGAGATCGGCACGTACGACGCCTTCATCGGCCGCAGCGCCACGAAGGTGACGGGCGACCTGCTGCGCCGCGGCGACCGGCTGAAGGTGATCGGCCGCGCCGGCGTGGGCGTCGACAACATCGACATCCCCACCGCCACCGAGCTGGGGATCGCGGTGATCAACGCGCCGGGCGGCAACACCGTCTCGGTGGCGGAGCTCTTCTTCGGCGTCCTCCTCTCCCTGGCCCGCCACGTGGCCCGGGCGGACCGCTCGATGCGCGAGGGGCGGTGGGATCGGTCGAAGCTGGGAGGCGTGGAGATCCGCGGGCGCACGCTGGGGATCGTGGGGCTGGGGCGGATCGGGAGCGAGGTGGCGCGGCGGGCGCGCGCGTTCGGGATGCACCTCACCGGGTTCGATCCGTACATCTCCAACGGGCGCTTCGAGGAGCTGGGCGTGGAGCGCGCCGAGAAGCTGGGCGAGCTGCTGGAGCGCGCGGACGTGCTGACCGTGCACACGCCGCTCACCCCCGAAACCAGGGGGATGATCGGCGCGCCGGAGCTGGGGCGGCTGCCGCGCGGGGCGTTCGTGCTGAACCTGGCGCGCGGCGGGATCGTGGCCGAGGACGCGCTGGTCGACGCGCTGCAGGGGGGCCGCATCGGCGCCGCCGCGCTGGACGTGTTCAACGTGGAGCCGCTCCCGGCCGACCACCCGCTGCGGCGGATGGAGAACGTGATCCTGACGCCGCACCTGGGCGCCAGCACCAGCGACGCGCAGCGCAGCGTGGCGATCGAGGCGTGCGAGGCGGTGCGCGACGCGCTGCTCACCGGCGACCTGTCCGCCGCCATCAACGCGGCGGGGGTGGGCGGCGCGGCGTGGGCCGACCTGCGGCCGCTGCTGAACCTGGCCGACCGGCTGGGGCGGCTGGGGCGCGCGCTGCTGCCGGGCCCGCTCAGCAGCCTGGAGCTGCGCTACGCCGGCAAGCGCGACCAGGCGCCGCGCCCGCTGTTGCTAGCCGCGCTGATGGGCGCCATGCGCGACGTGGTGGACCGCCGCAACGTGAATCTGGTGAACGTGCACCACGTGGCGGCCGAGCGGGGGATCGAGACGGCGTTCACGCGGGTGGACGGCCCCGGCGAGCTGGGCGAGGAGGTGGAGCTGCGGCTGGAGGGCGGCGACCGCAGCATCCGCGTGGGCGGCGCGCTGCTGGGCGACGTGCAGGGCCGCATCGTGCGCATCGGCGCCTTCCGCGTGGACGTGGCGCCGCGCGGCAACATGGTCGTCCTGCGCAACCGCGACGTGCCGGGCGTGATTGGCCGGGTGGGCACGCTGCTGGGCGAGGCGGGCGTGAACATCGCCGAGTACCACCAGGCGCGCCTGCAGGTGGGCGGCGAGGCCCTGGCCGCCATCAGTGTGGACGGCCCCATGCCGCGCGAGGTGTGCGACCGGCTGTCTTCCCTGCCCGAGATTCTCGACGTGCGGCAGGTGGATATGGAGTGATGGCTTGGCGCACGCTTGGCGGGGTTGAACGGGTGCGTGAGTGCGCCAGTGCGTGAGTGCGTTTGGCTCTGGCGCCGTGAGCAGGGTGTCGTGCGGGGCAGGGCCGGGCCTCGGGGTGGGAATATGCGAGTAAACTCGCCGCTACAACGGCACACAGTCCGCCGTCACGGACTTCTGAGGGTTGTGCTCCGTGGGCTGACACCGCGGTTGCGCCGGCCGCAGTAGTCCGCGAAGGCGGACTTCGTGTGGTTGTTGCCGCGAATATTCATTCGTCCCGAGGGACTCGGCCGCAAGAAGAGTGATCGCCCGCACCCCCGCACCTCCGCACCTCCGCACCCGTGGCAGTTCCCTCCCCGGCCCGCCGTTTGCAACCGTTCCCGTCCGGAGGGTATCGACACACTGACACGCGCGAGGCAACGATGGGACTCCGGGAGTGGATCCGGGCGCGCATGGCCGAGGCGGCGGACGAGGGCGATTCCGCGCCGGTGGCCGCGCTGGTGTATTCGGCGGTCGGGAAGGACGAACAGCCGGTGCGCGCGCTCGGCGAGTACACTTCGGCCACGTACCCCGCCGCGCTGGCCGACGCGCTGCGCCGCCGCAACGACGTGGCCGCCGAGCTGCGGGCGATGGACCTGGGGAGCGAGGCCGGGCGCCGCGAGCACCTGCAGCGCCTGGTGGAGCTGCTGAAGACGTATCCGCATCCGCTGGCGTACGAGGCGCTGATCCTGGCCTACGCGGAGCAGCGCCGCTGGGACGAGGCGAAGGGCGTGGCCTTCGCCGCGCGCGAGCGGCGGTGGGAGGTGGAGCACTCGCCCTGGCCCGAGATCCGCTCCGAGGTCGACCGCCTGCGCGCCTGGTCGCCCGACGACGTGGAGGAACTGCGCCGCGAGGCCCTCGGCGAGCTGGTGACCCCCGGCGTCACGCGCCGTGGCGCCGCCGCACCGCCCGAACCGACCCCCGTGGTGACGGAGCTGACGCCCGCGCTGGGCTGACCCGGGGATCGATGGGATGCACAGTCGCCCGCCTGCGAGATCTCGCAGGCGGGCGATTCGATTCTGGTGGACTTCGGCTAGTGAGCGGCTGGGTCACGGCGTCGGGCTGGCACACCATCGAGCATCCCGCGCACGCTGATATCCTCATCGACATCGGGCCAGTGGATGCCCTGGCCGGAGCCGATCAGCAGCCAGTTCGCTCGCTGCTCCGGAGTGGCATCGCTGAGCCGCCACGACCACGCCAGCGGCACGCTGATGGTACGGCCATCCGCCAGATCGGCGATAATCGAGTCGTCCGTGACGCGAACGGAGGTAATCCGGGTGTCAACTCGTAGGGCAGTGCTCATCCCAGGCACTCCTGATCCGGTGCGCATGCTCCAGTACAACAGCGCGGACGCGGCTCAACTCGCGTTCGGCGTGCACGTGGATGGGCTCGTTGCAATCAAAGCTGTAGAAGAACAGCCGGTACGGTCCAGATACACCCTTGATCGTCGGCATGTCTCCCATTCCATCTGTCGAAGCGACCGGGTCGAGTGCGTGCTCGCGAGGCTCCGATCCGAGATCCGGGACTTCCTACCCCACCACCCGCTGCCCGCGCTTCCACACGCCGGCCACGATCGGCGCGGCGAGCCGATAGGGGATCTCGGCGGCGGAGGTGGCGTTCCACAGCACCAGGTCCGCGGGGGCGCCGGGGGAGAGGGTGCCGCGGCCGTCGATGAGCTCCAGCGCGGCGGCGCCGGCGGCCGTGGCGGCGCGCAGGGACTCGGCTGGGCTCATGCCCATGCGGCTGCAGGCGGCCGTCATCGTGAACTGCAGGTTGGGCGAGGGGCACGAGCCGGGGTTGAAGTCCGTCGCCAGCGCTACCGTGGCCCCTGCGTCCAGCAGCGCGCGCGCGGGGGCGAACCTCGGGCGGCCCAGGAAGAAGAGGGTGCCGGGGAGGAGCGTCGCCACCGTCTTCGACTCCGCCAGCGCGCGGATGCCGGCCTCGGAGATGTCGCCCAGGTGGTCGGCGGACGCGGCGCCCAGCTCGGCGGCGAGCTCGGCGCCGCCGCTGCCTTCCAGCTCGTCGGCGTGCAGCCTGGGGCGCAGGCCAAAGTCCAGGCCCGCGCGCAGGATCCGCTCGGTCTGCGCACGGGTGAACACGCCGGGCTCCATGAACACGTCGCAGAAGCAGGCCAGCTCGGCTTCGGCCACCGCGGGGATCATCTCGCCGACCAGGAGATCGACGTAGCGCTCGCGGTCCGCGTCGCCGCCGCGGTATTCGGGCGGAAACTCGTGCGCGCCTAGGAACGTGGGCACCAGGTCGATCGGCTGCAGCTCGCGCAGGCGGCGGATGGCGCGCAGCGTCTTCAACTCGTCTTCGGTGGAGAGGCCGTAGCCGCTCTTCACCTCGGCCGTCGTCGTTCCGCACGCCAGCATCTCGCGCAGGCGGGGGAGCGCCATCCGCACCAGCTCGTCCTCGCTCCTTGCCCGCAGGTCGCGGACGCTGGCGTTGATCCCGCCGCCGCGCCGCGCGATCTCCATGTACGGAACGCCCTGGCTGCGCAGCGCGTACTCGTCCGTCCGGTATCGCCCGAAGACGGCGTGGGTGTGCGAGTCGACCAGCCCCGGCGTGAGCACGCGGCCGCCGCAGTCCACGCGCTCGGCGTCCGGATGCGCGCGGAGCACGTCGTCCTCCGCGCCCACGGCGACGACGCGGCCGCCGCGCACGGCCACGGTGCCGCGCGGAACGACGGCGGCGGGGTCCGCGGCGTCGCCGCCGCGGCTGGGGCCGGTGCAGCAGGCGACCTCGGAAGTGTTGGCGAAGACGAGCGTTCGCGCGGTTTCGGGCATCATCCCCATCCGAATCTGAATCAGGGCCGTGCGATTCGACGTAATTCTGCGCCGCGACTCGAGCCTGCGTCAATCAACCGCAGGGTGGCGGCGAGGAGAAAGCCCTCGGCCTGATGCACTTGAAGTCGCAAATTGAAACCGTTATCGTAGGCGAACAAAGAAAACGCCCGAGCGTTCACCCCAGGGCCGGCGATGTACGACGACAGCACTCGCAAGTGGTTCCGCGCAGCCAGGCGACACGCGATCATCGAGAGCATCGGGCTGAATGCCCTGGTGACCACGGTCGTCTTCATGGTCTCGAGCCAGTACGACGAGATCCTGAAGGCGCTTTCACGTGTGAACCTGCACGTCCCGGCAACACGGCAGTCCGTCATCCTGGCCATGGTTGGTGACCGTCGTTCTGCCGGCCATCTTCTTCGTCGTCGCGATGGTCGGCCGAATCGCGCGCAACCGTCTGAGAATCCGCGATCTCGTGGCCAAGGAGGTCAGGCACACCGAGGCCGAGCTCCTTCAGTCGATGCGCGCTCGCACCGCCTCCCGGATCAAGGCAGAGGTGGCGGAGTGACCGATGGGGACCAGGGTCGCAGAGCAAATCGCCGCGGTCCCACTTCATGAAGCGGCCTCCGCGAAAGCGCAGGAGCTGACCGATCAATACTCGGAGCTACTGATCGCTCAGGCCAAGCTCGTCGCATTCCAGGCGGGGGCTGTCCGGGTATCTCCGTTCCACGTGGAGTCGGCCTACCCCAGGCTCCGCCAGTCATCATCGTCTGGCAGGGACGAGGCGATGAAGCGGTTCAGCGGGGCGCTCTTTGGCGTGGGCGTGACACTCCTGCCGATCGCGCTCCAAGCCCGGCCCGTCGATATCATGCTGACCATCTCGGGGGTTCTCGCCTGCGTAATCGGCGTGGGGAGGATGAGCTGGATCGCGGGGACGCAGAAGTAGAGCGACGCCGCCACATCGTCGAGCAACCGCGGGGATTCACCCTGCGGTTGCTCGTTTGCTTTCGGGCGGGTAGCGAGGTAGTTGCGCCTGGTTGGCAAACACGAGTGCTGGCGCGCTTTCAGGCATCCCCCATCTGGCCGTGTTCTTGCGCTTTGTGCGGTTCAGCGTATTGTGCGCCGCTGCACCCGCGCGCGTCAACTCAAGCATCCACAAGGCCCGGACCCGCATGGTCGAAGTCTCGACCACTCCCCCGTCGGAACGTTATCCCGGCAGGCCCACCGAAGGCCGCGTCGTGGTGATCGCACCCACCCGCGCCGCGTGCGAAACCATCGAGCTGGGCGTGCAGCTCACCAACGTGGTGACGATCCTCGAGCGCGAGCACGGCGAGGAGATCCGCGAGCTGGCGCGCAGCGGGCGGGGCTTCGGGATCATGGCCGGCACGGGGACGGGGAAGACGCTGGCCGTGCGCCCGATCGCCCAGGAGATCGTGGGGCCCGAGCTGAAGGTGGGCGTGGTGAACCGCGAGCGCGAGGCCACGCCCGACACGCCCAGCTGGAACGTGGTGATCATCACCACCGGCATCGCCCGGCGCTGGCTGCAGGACGACCTGATCGACGCCACCGACATCGTGGTGGTGGACGAGATCCACCAGACCAGCGCCGAGCTGGAGCTGTGCCTGGCGCTGGCCAAGCGCGCCGGCTGCCGCTTCGTGTGGCTGAGCGCCACGGTCGATCCCCGCTTCTACGCCGAATACCTCGACTCGGCCACGGTGATCGAATCCAGCGCGTTCGACCCCGAGAAGGCGGCGGAGGTGCGGGTGAGCAACACGCAGAACCCGATCGCGTTCCTGGCCGAGCGCTTCATGCGGCACGTGCAGAAGGAGAAGCGCGGCGTGGCGGTGTTCGTCCCCACCCGCGCGGGGACGGAGGAGATCGCCAGGAGCCTGAGCGAGCGCTATCCGCGCATCCTGACCGAGTACTACCACGGCGGCGAGCCGGTCAGCAAGCTGCGGCCGTTCCTGGAGGGCGACGGCGCGCCGCACCCGTTCGTCCTCGCGATGACCAGCGCCGGGCAGAGCGCGCTGAACATCCGCGGGCTCGACACCGTGATCATCGAAGACGCGCAGTTCACCACCATCGTGCAGCGCGGGCGATCCGTGCTGACGCGCCTGCCGCTGGGGTCCAACGAGATCCTGCAGATGGCGGGGCGGGTGCACGGGCGCGTGGAGGGCGGCGAGGTGTGGATCCTCTCCGAGCGCGACATCGAGTTCGCGGACCTGCGCCCCACCGAGCCCAACTTCCAGCTCGCGGGCGACCCCGAGCGTGTGGCGCTGACCTGCGCCAACATGGGCGTGCGCGCCGACGAGCTCGACCTTCCCGTGCCGCTGGACCGCATCGCCTACCGCCGCAGCGTCGAATTGCTGACGCAGCGCGGGCTGATCGCCAACGACCGGCTCACGGAGTACGGGCGCAAGGTGGAGGTGCTCCCCGTGGACCGCGCCTGGGGCGAGCTGCTGGTGAATGCCGAAGAGCACATGGTGCCCGTGGTGGCCGGGTGCGCCAGCATCGAGTCGCTGCACCGGATGCTGAAGCCGGACAACGACATCGGTGAGTTCGTGGTGAAGGGGAGCGACCACCTCACCACCTACAACATCTACCAGCACGTGCTGGAAGAGATCGGGATGCTGGGCAGCGTCTACGGCCTCCCGCGCCACGTGTTCGACGAGGAGGCGCTGGCGAAGTGGTGCGACGAGCGCGGCGTGCTGGTCCGCAGCATCGAGGACGGGGCGCTCGCCATCGCCAGCATCTACCGCTCGCTGGACCTGCCGCTGCCGCGCAAGCTGCCGAAGCTGAACCGCAGCCTGGAGCGCGACTGGAAGACGCTGGTGGCGCGGGTGGGGCCGTTCAGCCTGGTGATCGACGAGGAGACCAGCTGGGGCGAGGAGGTGCGCGTCAGCAAGACCAGCGTGTGCGGCAACTGGGGCCCCGTGGCCGGCGAGATCCTGTACTTCGCCGACAAGAACGGCCGCACGCGCGGCTCCATCGCCGGCACGCAGCTGGACATGGACCTGATCTGGGAGTTCGCCCAGGTCGTCGATTCGCGCGTGGTCTACGATCCCACGCACAAGCGCAACCCGCTGCGGCTGATCCGCACGCGCGAGTACCACGGCTTCGAGCTGGACCGCGACGACGTGCCGGTGGAGCGCTTCGACGGCGAGGTGGGCGAGAAGGCGCGCCGCGCGCTGGCCGACGCGGTGATCAGCGGCAAGGCGTATCACCCCGACCAGCTGGCCAACCGCGCCGTGACCCGCGAGCTGCGCGAGGTATGGCGCCGCTCCGGCGGCACGGTCGCCGCCGCGAGCGACGACGCGCTGCGCGACATGATCGCGGCGAAGCTCTCGAACGTGAACTCCTTCGCCGACTTCATGGAGACCAGCGTCCGCGTGGACGCCGACGCCATCGTGCCGCGCGAGGAGCGCGAGCGGTGGATGGCGCTCCCCGGCGAGATCGAGCTGGACGGCGAGACGTATCCGCTGGACTACCTCGTGGAGGACGGGCAGAGCGTGGTGCGCGCGCGCATCCCCGCGAAGCTCGTATACCGCATCGAGGACGCGGACGTGCCGGTGCTGGAGCTGGGCCGCCCGCTGCAGTGGACGGTGGTGCGCGGGAAGAAGGACCCGATCGTGGCCGACAGCATCGAGGCCGCGCGCCTGCGCCTGAGCGAGGGCGGCCCCGGCGACCGCCCGCGGCGGAAGTCGCGGGACTGGATGGCGATGGAGAGCATCGAGGAAGCCGGCGACTCGCCCTTCGATCGCCCCCGCCGCAGCGGCCAGCGCCACAAGCGCGGCGGCGGAGGCCCGCGCGGGCGCCGCGACGGGCGGGGGCCGGGCGCCGGCGATGAGGGTGGCGATCGCGACGGCGGGCCCCGGCGCGGTGGACGCGGGCGCGGGCCCAAGCCGGGCGGCGGCGGGCCGGGTGGGCGCGCGAAGGGGCGTAAGGGCGGGCGGCGCAAGGCGCGGAGCTAGATCTGCGGGGCTGGCTCTTCTCACTGTAGCCGAGTTGGCTACAGTGGATGAATGAGCCTCCGCGTCGAGTGGGGATCCGAACAAAGCCGCGGCGAACGAATCCAAGCACGGCGTCACCTTCTCTGAAGCGGCGACCGTGCTTGCCGATTCGCTGTCGATCACGCTTCCTGACCCCGACCACTCCGAATCCGAGGAGCGGCTGTTGGTGCTGGGTCAGTCTCGCTTCGGCCGGTTGCTCATCCTCTCGATCACGCTGCGCGCTGATGTTGTGCGGATCATCAACGCGCGCCCTATGTCCTCACGCGAGCGACGAACCTGTGAGCACGAAATCGGACGCTGACGAGCTCAGGCCTGAGTACGACTTCACTCCCGAGGATCTGCGAAAGGGTGTGCGAGGTAAATTCGCCGCACAGTTCGCGGACGGGACCAATCTCGTTCCGCTCGACGCAGATGTCGCGGAAGTCTTCCCGGACGCCCAGGCAGTGAACGAAGCACTGCGTGCGCTCGCTGGGATTATCAAGCAGCGCACGAAAGCAGCGGCTTAGCGCTCCTCTGGCTCCCGACAAGTAACTCACGACTGCTGCTGGCGGCTGGACATCGGCCGGCCGGTGCAGTGGACGGTAGTGCGCGGGAAGAAGGACCTGATCGTGGCCGACACGATCCAGGCCGCGCGCGAGCGCCTGAGCCAGGGCAGCCCCGGCGACCGCCCCCGCCGCAAGAGCCGCGACTGGGGGAGGACGTGTGGATTTCAAAGCTGCAACGGATGTGTTGATCTCAGCCCCTTCGGTGACACTCGCCCGAATCGCCGAAGCATTCGGGCGCGACACCCATACAATTGTCAGAGCGCGTATGGCAAGCGAAAACGCTCGACGACCACCTCCCGAGTGGAGACCTGTGCTTGCTCGGCATAGCTCTGGAGCACTCCGGCGAACTCCGGGAATACGCAGAAGTTCTCGAGCGGCTCTCCGCCGATCTAAGCAACGGCTGACTACGATCTGCTGCGATGAGCGTAACGGCGACCGACATCCAGCGTGCGCTCCACGACCTGGGGCTGGGCGGGCGGCCGGTGTGCCTGCACGCGTCGCTGCGTTCGTTCGGCCACGTCACGGGCGGTGGCGATGCGGTCGTGGAGGGCTTCCTCGCGGCCGGATGCACGCTGCTGGTACCTACCTTCACCTCGCGCTTCGCGGTCCGCCCGTGCGACGAGGAACTGCTGGCGCGCAACGCTTTTCCGTTGCACGAACGCGATGCCGGCGCCACGGACCCGTACACACCCGACACCACCGAGGTGGACGCGGAGATGGGCGCGATTCCCGCTGCCGTGGCGCGGTGGTCCGGCCACGTGCGCGGCGACCATCCGCTCGACTCGTTCAGTGCCGTCGGCCCGCTCGCGTGGGAGCTCGTCCATGGCCAGCAGCCGGAGGACGTGTATGCACCGTTGCGGGAGCTCGCGCAGCGGGATGGCAGCGTGACCCTGGCAGGCGTGGGGCTGGAGCGCCTCACGCTGCTGCACCTGGCCGAGGCGGAAGCCGGGCGCGTGCTCTTTCGCCGTTGGGCGGCGGGGGCGGGTGGGCGGACGGTGCGCGTGGCGGTGGGCGGGTGCTCGGAGGGGTTCGGCGGGCTGGCTCCCGCGCTCGAACCGCTTGCCCGGCGCGCGCGCGTGGGCGAGAGCAGGTGGATGGTGCTGCCCGCGGCGGCCACGCTGGAAGCGGCCACCCGTGCCATCCGGGCGAATCCCGAGGTCACACGCTGCGCGGACCCTGATTGCGAGCGGTGCAGGGACGCCATCGCGGGCGGGCCCATGGTGGAGGCGCGGCCGTAGCCCGGCTGCCGGGCGGACCGCCATCAGGGGAGACGCACAGGGACGGGTGTGGAGCCTCGCGTAGTTTGCGAGGCTTCTCGTAGTTGTTGCTGCGGCGCTGCGGCTTCAGCCGCCGGTGTGCGAGCCCCGCTCCTCGCACCTCTACTACGCCCGGTGTTGAACGATGATCGTCCGGCCAAGCGGGGAAGCTGATCTTCCGCAGGGAGGGTTGCGCTCGGGGAGTTTCTGGCGCCAGGAGTGTCGGCGGCGAATCCGCCCGTCCTGAACCAGCGCGCGGCCCCCGGGGTGTAGCAGATCACCACCGGCGGCGAGGACACAGGGAAATGGGAAAATAGGCCCGTAGCGGGACGCTGCAGCGCAACCGGGTTGCGCGACCGTGCTCAGCCACGCAAGTTTGTAGCAGGTTCCACCGTTTGTCTCTCCCTTCCGCGACACACTCGACCGACGTGTGTCGCTCCGCCGCGGCCAGGCTGATCCGGCCGCCCGTCCGTGCCGTCGCCGATCGGCGAACCGCATGGGTCCACGCGTGGTCTCACCCTCATCGAGGACATGATGCCCCGCTCTCCCGAAGTGGCCGGCCGCTGCGCGCGCCTGCTCTCCGTGCTGGCCGGCGCCCTGGCGCTGGGCGCTTGCGCCGACCGGCAGCCGCTCGCCATCACGCGCGGGCGCGCGGCCGACCTGCCCGTGCGCGCGGTCCAGGCGTACGACTGCACGGCGACCCCCCGTGCGCTGACGGTGAGCTGCGCCCCCTCGGCCGGCCCCGCCGGCGCGCGCTGGCGCGGCGACGTCGTGGGCGGGCAGAACGTGTACGTGAAGCTCACCTCCAGCAACGTGAGCTACGACGCGGTGACCGACACGCTCGCCTTCGACGTGACCGTGCAGAACCTGATGAACGAGGCGATCGGCACGGCCGACGGGGTGACCCCCGACCCCCAGGGGATCCAGGTGTTCTTCAACACCGGCCCCCACGTGACCGAGGGCTCGGGAACGGTGACGGTGGCGAACGCGGACGGCACGGGCACGTTCACTGCCTCCAACCAGCCGTACTTCGCCTACAACGAAGTCCTGGACCAGAACGAGGTCTCGGCGGCCCACAGGTGGAAGCTGGTGGTGCCCGCCGAGGCGACCAAGTTCACCTTCACGCTGTACCTCGAGACCGACACGCAGTACCTGCTGGTGATCAACGAGGTGATGGCGAATCCGAATGGGGCCCCCGCTTCCGAGCAACCCCTGGAGTGGTTCGAGCTCTACAACGCGGGGACCCGGCCGGTGCAGTTGCAGGGCCTGTTGATCGCCGACTCTTCGGCGGCGGGGCGCAGGCCGTACCACAAGATCGCGAGCTCGCTGGTGATCCCGTCCGGAGGGTACGTGGTGCTCGGCGGGAGCTCGAACACGACGGCCAACGGCGGGGTGCCGGTGGACTACTCGTACGGCACGGCCCTCAACCAGCTGGCAAACAGCCTCGATGCGGTGAAGGTCGCGCGCCTGGTCGGTCCCGAGCCCAATCCCGACACGGTGACCGTCGACCGCACCCAGTATGCGGACGCCAGCACATCGGCCAAGGAGGGGATCAGCCGCGAGTTGAAGAACCCCGCGCTCGACAACTCGAACATGGACCTCAGCAACTGGGGCGACGCGTCGGTCACGTCCGTCTACGGCACCGGTGGCCGCGGCACGCCCAAGGCGCAGAATTCGGTGTACGTGCCCTGACGGCCGTTCGGCCAGTTCGCACCAACAACCGGGGTGTCCGTGCGCGGGCGCCCCGGTTTTTGGTGCGGAGGTGCGGAGGTGCGGAGGTGCGGAGGTGCGGAGGTGCGGTGGTGCGGTGGTGCGGTGGTGCGGTGGTGCGGTCCGGAGATGAGCTCGCCGGGCGTGTCCGGGTCTCTCGCCTTGGCCGAAACCAATCGTCTCCGGCGGCGTAATGCGGGCATCGGTTCGGCGCATGCCAGAATTCGCGGCGCCGCCACGTTATCTCTCCCGGGTGACGGCGATGAAACCGCGGCGGCCTTCGCCGTGGTCCATCGATCTCGCGGAGCACGCCGCTCCAGGGCCGGTCGCTGGGCCGATCCGGGGGCTCTGGAAAGCATCCCATCAACAGGGAGGCGGCAATATGAAGAGGCTGGCACGTTCCGCGGCGGCGGTGGCGGCGTCGCTCGCGGTGGTCGGGTTCAGGGCCGGCACCAGCCCGGCGCCGGTGGCAAACGACTGCGGCGCGCGCGTGCAGTCGGCCGACGCGGCGCGGTGGCGGGTGGTGGAGGCGATGGGCTTCACCTTCTGCGTGCCGCCCGAGTGGAGCGGCAGCGGCCGCACCTGGAGCCGCGGCGACGCCCGCGTCACCTGGGGGATCGGCCGCAACGTGGCGGACTCCGATATCCCCTCGGTGGTACAGGCCACGAACCGGCCGCTCCCCTCGTGCGTCTCGGCGCCGGCGAGAGGGCAGGACATCCTCACCACGCCGGAGGTGATCGGCGGGCGGCAGGCCCTGGTGTGGCGCAGCAGCTACCCGCGCGGCTTCTACACGGGAGGCCACTGGCACGACCCGCACTTCTACATCGTGGGCGAAGCCCCCGACGCCGCCACCGCCGACCTGGAGATGGCGATCGTCCGCACGGTCCGCTGGGGCGGCGCGGACCGCGACTGAGCCAACGGGCGGCACCCGGATCGTCTGGCGAGGCCGGCCGAGTCTTCCCTGCTGGGGAGAGCGGCCGGCCATTTCTTTGCCGGGATCGCTTGCGCACGCCATGGTGTTGTAGTTACACATAGCACCATACCACCCTGGCCGCGCGCACCTCTCGCAGGAACGATCCGGAACCCAGCATGGACCGCGAGTGGAGCGACGGCCAGCCGATCTACCGGCAGATCCGCGACCTGATGGTGGACATGATCCTGGACGGGGAGCTCGGCGAGGGCGATCCGCTGCCGTCGGTGCGCCACGTGGCCACCGAGTACCGCGTCAACCACCTCACCGTGCTCAAGGGCTACCAGGAGCTGGTGGACGGGCAACTCGTGGAGGCCCGGCGCGGACGCGGGATGTTCGTTCGCCCGGGCGCGCGCGAGCTGCTGATGCGGCGCGAGCGCGAGCGCTTCCTCTCCGAGCAGTGGCCCCGCATCCACGCCACCATCCAGCGGCTCGGCATCACCGCCGACGAGCTGTTCGACGCGGCCGGCGCTCGCCCCGCGCCCGGCGGCACGGGGGAGGAGCGCTGACGCGATGGCATGCATCGATGCGCGCGGGCTGCGCAAGGCGTACGGCGCCACCGTGGCCCTGGACGGGGTCGACCTGGCGGTGGAGGAGGGGCGCATCCTGGGGATCGTGGGGCCCAACGGGGCGGGGAAGACCAGCCTGCTCGACGCGATCCTGGGCCTCACGCCGTACCAGGGCGAGCTGCGCGTGCTGGGGCGCGAGCCGCGGCGCGAGCGCGACCGGCTGATGCGCGACGTCTCCTTCCTCACCGACGTGGCGGTGCTGCCGCGCTGGATGCGCGTGTCGCAGGCGCTGGACTACGTGGCCGGCGTGCACCCGCGCTTCTGCCGCGCCAGGGCCGAGGCGTTCCTGGCGCGCACCTCGGTGGGGCGCGCCAGCCGGGTGGGCGAGCTGGCCAAGGGGATGGTGGCGCAGCTGCACCTGGCGCTGGTGATGGCGATCGACGCGCGGCTGATGGTGCTCGACGAGCCCACGCTCGGGCTCGACCTCCTCTACCGCAAGCAGTTCTACGACGCGCTGCTGAACGACTGGTTCGACGGGAGCCGCACCGTGGTGGTGACCACGCACGAGGTGGACGAGATCCAGGACGTGCTCACCGACGTGGCGTTCATCGACCGCGGGCGCATCGTGCTGCACTGCAGCATGGAGGAGGTCGAGTCGCGCTTCGCGGAGGTGATGGTCCGCCCCGGGCAGGCCGACGCCGCCCGGGCGCTGGGGCCGGTGCACGAGCGGCAGCGCCTGGGCCGCGGCATCCTCCTCTTCGACGGCGCCGACCGCGGCCGGCTCGCCGCGCTGGGCGAGGTGCGCACGCCCAGCATCGCCGACCTGTTCGTGGCCCTCGTGGGCGGCCGCGCGGGGCAGCCGCGGGAGGCGGCGCGATGAGCATGTCATCCCCCGTCATGGACGCGCCGGCGGCCGGCGGGCGGGCGAGCGGCGCCTGCGCGACGCCGTCGCCCACGCGGCCGCTGTACTGGTCGGTGCGGCGCGAGCTGTGGGAGAACCGGTCGATCCACCTGGCGCCGCTGGGCGTGGCCACCTTCGCGGTGGTGGCGCTCGCGGCGCATGGCGTGACCATGCCCAGCCACCTCCCCGGGATGATCGGCACCGTCCCGTCGCCGGCGATGCCGGTGTCGGCGATGTACCGGTCGATGGCGCTGCTGATGCTCGTGACCTGGCTGGTGGTGGGCGCGTTCTACTGCATGGACGCGCTCGGCGGCGAGCGGCGCGACCGCAGCATCCTCTTCTGGAAGTCGCTCCCCGTGTCGGACCGCACGGCCGTGCTGGCCAAGGCGGCCGTCCCGCTGGCGGTGCTCCCGGCCGTCACCTTCGCGGCGACCGTGGCGATGCTGCTCGCCGTGTTCCTGCTGAGCGCCCTGGCGCTGGTGGCGCAGGGGCACCCGGTAGCGCCGCTCTGGCGCGCGGTGCACCTGCCGGGGCTGTGCGGGGCGGTGCTGTACGCGGTGGCGGCGATGGCGCTGTGGCACGCGCCCGTCTACGCGTTCCTGCTGATGGCCTCGGGGTGGGCGCGGCGCACCGCGGCGCTGTGGGCGCTGCTGCCGCTGCTCGCCGCGAGCGTGCTCGAGAAGCTGATGATGAACACCACGCACGTCGCCGGGATGGTGGCGCGCGCGCTCTTCGGCTGGTACCACGCCGCGTTCGCCGCGCACGCGGGCGAGGGCGTCCCCTTCCACCCGCTCACCACGCCCACCCCGCTCCCGTTCCTGGCGGCGCCGGAGCTCTGGATCGGGCTGGTGCTCGCCGCGGTGTTCCTGGCGGCCGCCGTGCGCCTGCGCCGCCACGCGGGGCCGGGCTGAGGCGAACCGGGGCCGGCGTGGGCGAGGCGGGAACCTTCCCGGACGGTTGCCATCGTCGTACCAGATCCGGAGATACAGTCGTTGCGTCTACACGGCTAAAAGCGTCACACGGAGAACCGGAGTGCAACGGAGGAACGGAAACTTCATCGCGGTTCCTCCGTTGCCCCGGTCTTCTCCGCCTCTCCGTGTGACCCATCCGCTGAGCCTGTATCGCAATTGAATTCCGGATCTGGGTATCATCACCCCACAGACGCGGAGCCGCGGAGAGAAGATCTCCGCGGCTCCTTCGTTTCCACATCGGCCCCCGCTGAAACAAAATCCGCTTCTCGTCCGTTACGGTGATATACTAGAGTATAACACCATTACTCTAGTGCATCTCATCAACCACCCTCCCTGGAGAAGAACACCATGCGCCGAGCCTACCTGCGGATGGCCGTGGCCGCCGCCCTGGTCGTCGCCAAAGCAGCAAGCGCGCAGACCGTGACCGACTGGTGGGAGTTCGCCAACAAGCTGTACGTGCCGGTGCAGGGCGTACCCGGGCACCCGCCCGAGCAGGACCGCACAGTGACCCGCGTGTCGCTGGCGATGTTCGAGGCGCTGAACGCCATCGACCGGCGCTACGAGAGCTACCTCCACTTCCCCGCGGGCGACCCGGCCGCCTCGCAGGACGCCGCGGCGGCCACGGCGGCGTATCGCGTGCTCCTGGCGTCGTTCCCGCAGGCCAGGACGGCGCTGGACGAAAGCTACTTCATCGCCATGGACGCGGTGGCCGACGCGCCGGCCAAGGAGGCGGGGCGGCTCATCGGCGAGCGCGCGGCCGCGGCGGCGCTGGCGGTGGGCGGGATCGACTCCACCATCGCCCAGGTGCCCTATCGCCCCCGCACCACGCCGGGCGAGTGGGTCGCCACGCCGCTCCCCGACATCCAGCCGTACATGGCGGCGTTCCACCCGTGGGTGATCCCCAGCGCCGACGCGCTGCGGCCGCCCCCCCCGCCGGCGCTGGGCAGCGCGCGCTGGGCCCGCGACTACGACGAGGTGCGGCGGCTGGGCGCCCGCGCCAGCACCGAGCGCACGCCGCGGCAAACGCTGGCGGCGCGCTACCGGCAGGTCCCCGAACTGGCGCCGGCGCTGCGGGCGGCGGCCGCCGCGCCGGGGCGCACGCCGGTCCAGAACGCGCGGATGCTGGCGATCTACCAGATGGCGTTCGACGACGCCGCGCTGGCGATGATCGAGGCCAAGTTCCACTACAACTTCTGGCGCCCGATCACCGCCATCCGCAACGGCGCCAGCGACGGCAACGACGCCACCCAGCCCGACCCGGCGTGGCTGCCGCTTCTCCCCACGCCGAACTTTCCCGAGTACCCGTGCGGCCACTGCACCGTGGCCGGCGCGGTCGCCGAGGTGATGAAGGCCGAGGTGGGCGCGCACCCGGCGGGCGGCGTGCGGGTGATGGCGGGGGCGGTGCCGAACTCGGCCGTCCAGGTGTTCCCGGGGTGGGACGAGTGGGCGCAGGAGGTGTCGGACTCGCGCATGCTCGGCGGCGTGCACTACCGCTTCTCGAACGAGGCGGGCGACGAGATCGGCCGTCGCGCCGCCCGCATGGTGCTGGAGAAGGTGATGCGCCCGCTGCCGGCACGCCGCGCCCGGCGCTGAGGGCGCGCTTCCGAAAACGATGCAGCCGCGGGGGTCATCCCCTGCGGCTGCTGCCGTCTCTTGCCCGACGCTCCGGCAGATGGAGGGCGTGGTAGCCCTGGACCGCGCCGCGTGCCAGTGGCGCGGTAGTCCCATGATGGGTCCAAAATTGTCCCAATCGAGACGTGGCGGGTCTGGGCAAAATGGCCCGGCCGAGGCGTATCTATTTGCAGCACAACATCATGCGTACACGCCACTCCATGGTATGCTAGATGCGCTTCGGCGTGGCGGGATAACGCTGCCGGCGTCGTAAGGCCGATCACCATCAGGCCAACGCATCCCTCTCCCTGGTAAGCCCACTTCAGCCGCCGCGGCCGAACGCCCGAACGCTGGCACTCCGCTTCGCTCACCCATTCCTCCCGCGTCATACCCAAGACGTGCCCGAACGGTGCGGCCGAACAGGCGCTCGGCCGTGGCGGATTCATCAACGCGTCTGATCACACAGAGGCTACCATAATGCGAACGCGAACCATCCACCCGTTGGCTCTGCTCGCCCTGATCGCTGCTTCGGCCGCGGCCACCGATGCCGCCGCGCAACGCGGCTTCCTGACGCGCGATTCGGTGCGCGAGGCCCCCCCCGCACCCATGGCGCGGATGAGTCAGGCGCCGCCGACGCACAAGCCCGACACCACCTACGAATGCCGCGGCCCCATCTCGCGGGTCATGGACGTGGGGTACGAAGGCGTCAAGACGACGTCCTACAACTTCAGCAGCACCGGGGGCGGAGGCGAGAGCGGCCGCTTCGACCGGACCCCCGTGCTGAGCACCACGGTCGAGCTCGGGTCCGGCTCGTGCCTGAACGCCCACTTCAGCGCGATCGTGGGCAGCAAGCAGACGTACGGCGTGGCGTCCATCACCCTGTTCCAGGTGACGCTCCGGCCGGTGACGGGTGGCGCCCCGCGCCACATGTTCGGCCATTACGAGCGGCCGTACGGAACGTACGGGCCAGCCGTGGCCATCGAGGCGGAGCGCGACGTGGACATGATCTCGTCCGTGTTCTTCCAGCGCGTGGGTAACGCGCCGGGTGACGTGCCTCCGGGCGCGTATCGCGTGGAGGTATGGTGGGCCGGCGGTCCGGTGGGCGGCGGCGGGGCGATCGCGGCCGATTTCATGCTGAAGCTCTACTTCCGCTGACACCGTCTGGCTCGGTGGGCAGACGCAAACGGCAGCCGCGGGGATGTCTCCCGCGGCTGCCGTGATCGCGTTGGTCCATCCGCGTCACGCCGCCAGGCGCCGCGCCACCTCCCGCGCTCCCTTCCGGTACAACGCCAGGCACACCGATTCGTTCTCGAGACGGCGATTGGCGGTCGCGGGATCGGTCGTAAATCTCTGGCGGCAAAGAATTCGTCCAGATATACTCTACCTGAACGAAGGACCACCCCTGCCCCTTTGATTGATGGGCTCCGTACAACCAAGTCCCGAAAAAGGACGCAGGTCGCTAAAGTATATTCCCCCGATGCCGAGCGTCCGGGCCGCCCACCTCATGCTTGACGACGTAGGGGATGAGATTGCGTTTTGGACGTGGCGGGTCGCGGTGGATCTCATCCTATGGCTGGAGGGAACGAAGTCTCCAAAACGTCCCTTCCATGTGGGCGCGGCAACACCAGGCCCCCAGCATTTTCCTGAGAGCATCCGGTCCGAGATGGATGCACTCAGGGTGATTTACACCGACCCGGATCGCGTCGTCGCCTCCCGGATAGCGGACGCGTGTTCAAGGATTGCCGACTGGGGAGAGAAGAATCAACGGGTGGAGACCGCCCTGCAGTTTGCGGAACTTGCAGCGCGTGCCCAACCACTCGTTTCCAGGTTCTGCTCAGTAGCCGGCCGACTCTGCCGACGGATCAACTCACACCGTCGGAGCGACGAAAGAGAACTGCACCGGGCAACAATCTGGTTTCGGCGTGCAACTCGACTTGCATCTGCCTATTCCGGAAAGTCCTATTACCGCGATCTCGCTTCTGCGCGGCTCGGCTGGGCATACGTGGCACAGGACTTAGGCGAACTGACGGAAGCCGAACAACACGCGACGAAAGCGTTTCGCGCAGCCCTGCGGTGTGGTCGGCATGTCGAAGCTGCACTCGCGTACCATGCCCTCGCCACCACGCTGATCCACCAGGATCGTCTCGATGAGGCGTGGGTGCACGCAAGGAATGCGATCTCGAGCTACCCACCTGGCCATCCACGATTTCCCGCGCTGGCTCACGACATCGCGTTTCTCTGGGCCCGCAACGGGTTCTACGCGGACGCTGCGGTACTTTTCGAGAAGGTACTTCCGAGAATAACGCTGCCAGAGGAGCGTTTGATCGTCCTGGCGAACATTGCGCGCGCCGGATCAGCGGCGGGCGATCACCTGCGGTTTCAACGCGCAGCAAGTGAGATCCTGCGGACACTGGATGCCGGCAAGGACGTTCCGCCCACTGTAATCTATCACCTCGCGCGCGCGGCTGTTAACGAGCAGGATTGGAGTCGCGCGAAATCGCTGGCCGCGATGCTTCCGCCCACGCGCTCCTCCCGACTCAACCGCATGACCGAGGAACTGCTTGACGACATACGGCTGCAGTCGGGCCGAGATCCGAACCTGGTTCCGGAATACGGGAGTGAGGTGTACGAGGCGCGGGAGCTGTTACTTAAAAAACTAGATCAGCACGCCGACCCTGGTCGAGACTTCCCAAGGTCGGCCGAGAAGTACCCTATCAGCTGAGCGGCGCCTTAGTTTCCGCCACCCAGGGTCCCCCCCCATTTACCGGTAGTATCCTGCGCTCCCCCGTCTCTGGAAATGCCCGAGGCGGGGGACCGTACATTGCCGCCCCCCAGCGTTCCTCCCCAGGCATCCTCCCTCGGCGCAACTGCGTTTCGGCATCCGGCAGCGGCTATTACAACTACGAGCCCTATGAGCAGAAATCCTTTCCTATCCATGAGTTACCTCTCCGGTGAAGGGATAATGTGAGCCCACACCGGAAAAGCTACTCCGACACCGAAGTTCCAACAACAGTAGTACGCCCCAAACCCGCCGAGTGCTGTAGTATCGACCAGAAGCGAATGTACTACGAACTTTGGCAACATTTCCACGTAACGGCCTAAAACAATTGACCTCGACCGTATCCCCCGTTTACCGTCGCTCTCCGATAGACATGCGCAACACGGTACGGGAACTCGATACGGGAGAGCGGCGATGGCGGGGCAAAAACTGAATGAATTCAACTTCGAGGTGCTGCGTTACCTGCGAGCGTATGCGGCCACGGGCAAGGGATGGGAGTGGAGGCGAGTCAAAGGCTGGATCTTTGCGAACGAGTTCCCGCAGCTGTTGAGGCTCGCCAGCTCATACCTGCCGACGCTCGTACGCCATTACAGCGTCGATCTATCGGACGTGCGCGACCCGTTCCAGGATCGGCCGACCTACCTCTATCGAATCTCGGGTGTCGGGCTTGCGATGCTCGCTGCCCACGAGCGGGAGGCAGGCGAACCGAACCCGTTGGCCGAGACGACCATCGAGCCGCCCGCCGAACACCTCTCGGCCGAAGAACTGGAGACGGTTTTCCTGTCGGCTGCCCAATGGCGCGGGCTCGAATACCTGGAGCGGCATCGATCCAGGGGCCTCGCGTACACCCCCGCTGAAATTCTCAAAGCGATCGATTTCCGCTTCTACATGAACGACGCGGACCTTCTCGTCCGGAAGGATCTCGCCGTCGAGGAACAGGAAGCGGGCGGCCCCCGGACGTTCCGAGTCTCCAGGCTGGGTCGCCGCGCTCGTGCGGTGGACACCACCACGAGCAAATACACCGTGAAGGTCCATGTTCCCGGTATCCTGGCTGCCGCCGAGACGCACAGCAACGCGAAGGAAAAGCGACCGGCGGCAGAGCGCCAGCGGACGGGTGGAATCGTCTCCGGTGGATGATGGCGTACCGCCGTCGGAGCACCGCGGAGCTTCCGTTCGCACCGCTGGAGTTGCTGCACCCGCTCGACCTTCCCGGCGGCGAGATCGAAGGCCGCGACATACTGCGCGAGATGCCGACCGCCGATGGCTCACACCTGTGGGTGCTTTTCCGGGTGGTCCTCGGTTGGACAGCGCGGCAAGACGACAAGTGCCACGGAGACGTGCAGGCCTTGATTCGCCTCGAGCGAGAGATGCTGGAGCGCGGCGCGGATCCGTTCGCCGCCCCGTGCGGCCTGCTCGCGGGGTACATGGCACACCCGTGTGCGGCGCGGAAGGAGGAGGTAGCGTGGGCATGCATCTGCCTCGCTGAATGGGCGCAAGAAGAGGGGTTCGCAGGAATTGCCGAGGGCTTCTCGAAGCTCTCCGCGTACGCGTGGCCCCGGAATGCGCGGTATGCCGTTCTCGCCGCGCACGTGCTATTTGTTAGCGGCAAGACACGCGAGGCCGAGTCCTGGTTCACCAGGGCGCACAAGGTTGCGATATGGACTGATGACTGGACTTGCCAGGTGCGCGCGCTCCTCGGCCGCTCGGACGTGATGGTGGAAAACGGTAGTCCGGAAGCCGGAACATGTTTGCGACAGCGCGCTATCGAACTGGCACGCCGGAGAGGGTGCGAGGACATCCTGGCTGAGCGCTGGCTACACGTCCGAACCCCGTCGCGGCCGGCCCGCCACCTCGAGACGCATGCGATAGTCGGCGAGGTTCGCCGGATTGGCGAAGTGCGCGTGCGGCAGTCGGAGCTGCGCGCGAGGGGCTGAGCAGCCCCGATGCAGAGATGTAAACCAAGAGCCCGCGGAGGCGACCGCTCCGCAGCTCTCGAACGTTCACGCCGCCAGGCGCCGCGCCACCTCCCGCGCTCCCTTCCGGTACACCGTCGGGCACACCAGCCGGTTGCGTTGCGCGCGCCGCGGCGGAGCAAGTAATCTTCGAGCCGTCCTTTCACTCGCCCCCCCCCGCTTTCCCCCGCTTTCCGATGATACTTCGAGCGATCCTGGCCGCGGCCACGCTTGCCTGCGCGGCTCCGCTGGCGGCGCAGGGCGTTCCGCGCGGGCCGCACCTGATGCGGGTGGTCGCCTCGCCCGGCGGCGTGGTGCTCTCCATCGACTCCAGCACCGTGGCGCGCAGCGGCGACTCCACCTTCGTGGCCGATGCCGTCTACCAGTTCCCCGCCGACACCACGCAGCACGTGGCCGCCGACCGGCAGGTGGAGAGCCAGGAAATGGACTGCGCCGGGATGCGCCTGCGCGGGCGCCGGACCGCGTACTACCTGGGCGATTCGCCCGTGCCGGTGCCCACCACCGACTCCGACTCCGCCATGTTCTCCACGCGGTGGGTGGCCGTGGGCGACGACGAGCGCCCCATCGTGGAAGCGCTCTGCCAGTTCCTGCTGGGCTCGTTCGCCTCGCTCCCGGTAACCCGCGAAGGGGGGAGCGTGGACCAGCCGCCGGAGATGGCCAACCGCGGCGACGTAGCGCGCCAGCTCTCACGGCAGTATCCACGCGCCGCGCGCGACGCGGGCCAGGGCGGCCAGGTGATGCTGCGCTTCCAGATCGACGAGCTGGGACGCGCGGACATGGCCACGGCGCGCGCGATCTGGGCCACCCGCCCCGATTTTGCCGCCGCCGCGTTCCGCGTGATCCAGTCGATGCGCTTCCGCCCCGCCAGGGACCGCGGGCAGCCGGTGGCCGTGTGGGTGACGATCCCCATCACCTTCTGGCTCGCCGATGACGGGACCGAGGTCCCATGCGTTCGGCCGCAGAGCGGAGCACCCGCGAACACTCGCCGCGGAGCCCAGACGTGCAGCAACGCAGACGACGCAGGGTGATGCCGGCTGCGTGATGCGCCCGGTTCCGCGATGCGGTTGACCGGCCGCGGCTCTCGGTGCGCCGGTGCCGCTGGTAGTCCGCCACCTCGAGACGCTTGCGATGGTGGGCGAGGTTCGCGTGATTGGTGATGGGCGATACGAGGCTGTCGCCGAGCCGCTCTGAATGCACGGCAAAATCAACCCTTGAGCATTGGCAGGAGAAATGGCGGTGGAGACACGTGGACTTGGGGACCGGTGGCTGGCGGGAGACGCGATCGAGGGCGTGCTGTTCGCGCGACACGACGCCGTCTCGATCACCGACGGGCCGAACTCGGGCGAGAGCGGCTCGATCCTGCTGCTGATGGGCATCCGCCCGCAGCCGACGTACCTGGTGGAGCTCGGGTCCGGCCGCGGCGAAGTGCGCGCGCGGCAGTCGGAACTCCGCGCGGCCGGGTGACCTCCGGACCGCGGCGGCGACCCCCGGGCGCCACCACCGGCTCGTCTCCCTCCAACCCACCCTTCGATCTTCCGGAAAACGATGAACGCGACCGGCCTGTCGTGGCTGGCGGGGACCAGGTGGTACGTTCCGCCGCAGAACCTGCTCGCCTACCTCTGCGACCGCGCGCTCGAGGACATGCAGCCGGTGGCGGACCAGACGATCTGGTCAATTATCTCGGCCAGCAATGGGCAGTTTCAGGGCACCTCCACCACGAAGCTGTGGACCCGGAACCCGGCGGGCTGGATGGCCGCGCTGGGCACCACCACCAACGCGATGTCGGGCACCATCGCGGAGAACGGCGACATCACCATCGTCTTCACCCCCGACGATCCCGACCAGGCGACGACGACCGGGTACGGCCATCTCCGCCAGGTGGAGGGCGAGTGGAGGATGGAGATGCAGATGGCCACCGGCACGGGGGCGCTCGCCCTCCACTGGGCGTACATGACCGGGTGGATGGAGGGCGACCCCGCGCCGCCGGAGCTCACGCACCTCCCCGATCCACAGCTGCGCTCCGACGAATGGCGATGGATCGCCGGCCCGCAGTGGCGGGCGGTGGACGAGGAGCTGTTCCCGCGGGGCGCCGCGTTCACCATCGGCAGCTACCGTAACGGGTACTTCCGGGGCGAGGGAACGGTCGCGGCCGGCGATTCGCTCCGGGTGGCGGGCTCGGTGACGCCGGAGGGGATGCTCTACATCCTGTTCTCCGTCGCCGGGGAGCCGGCCGTTGCGCGCCGCGGTGCCGTCCAGGGCAGCGGCCAGACGGGGCGGATGGAGTGGACGGCACCCGAGGGCGGTCCCGTCATCGGCTCCGCCACGCCGCGCTGAACCCATCTTCCTGGTGCGTGATCGGACATCGGCGATGCGGCTCACCTCTGTCTTCCTTGCGACCTTGATCTCCGCCATCGCCGGAAGCGCCGCCGCGCAGGAGCCGGTGCCGCCGCACGAGACGTTCACCCTCCACTCCGCCGCGCTCGGCGAGGTGCGCCGCATCAACGTCTACACGCCGCCGGGGTACGCGGTGGACGGCGCGGCGCGGTTCGGGGTGCTGTACATGCCGGATGGCGGGCTGGAGGAGGATTTCCCGCACGTGGTTGCGACGGTCGATTCGGCGATCCGCGCGGGCGAGATGCGGCCGGTGCTGGTCGTCGGCATCGAGAACACCGAGCGGCGGCGCGACATGACGGGGCCGACCACGGTGGCGAAGGACAGCACCATCGCGCCGCGGGTGGGCGGCTCGGCGGCGTTCCGGCGCTTCATCGGGCGCGAGCTGATGCCGGAGGTGCGGCGGCGCTACCGGGTGACGGACGAGACCGCGATCATCGGCGAGTCGCTGGCGGGGCTGTTCGTCGTGGAGACCTTCCTGGAGCAGCCGGAGCTGTTCGACACGTACGTCGCGCTGAGCCCCAGCCTGTGGTGGAACGGCGAGGCGCTGGTGCGCTCCGCGGCGGACCGTCTGCGCGCGCGGCCGGATCTTCACGCGGCGCTCTACGTCGCGTCGGCCGGCGACGATGTGGGGCCCGAAGCCGCGCGTCTGGCCGAGATCCTCCGCGCGGACGCGCCGGCCGGGCTGCACTGGGAGTACCGCTCGCGGCCCGACCTCACGCACGCCACCATCTACCGCGCCGAGGCGCCGCGCGTGCTGCGCGAGTGGCTGCCCGCCGTACGCCAGTGACCCACAGCTCACCTCTTCCCCGCTGACCGTGTCCACTCGCCCGCGAAGCTTCGCATTCCGCCTGCTGGCCGCGCCCACCGTCGTCCTGGCGGCGGCGTGCGCGGGGCGGTACGGCGCCGCGTCCACACCCGCGGGCGCGGACGGATGCCGCTGGCCGGTGGCGCCCGTGGTGCTGCGGCAGGCGGCGGACACGGTCTACCAGTCGTGGACGTACGATGCCGCGCAGATGCCCGAACGGGTGACGCTCTCGCGCCTTCCGGCCCTCTCCGCGTTCATGGACACAGCGCGGGCCCGCGCCGGGACGCTGGATCCGCGCGCGCTGCTCGAGCGGCAGGTCGCGTACTACGCCGGCCGGCCAGACTCCGACAGCCAGGGCGAGGCGGCGAACGGACGGATGGTGCTCGGCGGCTCGCTGGGCACGCTGCGCCCGGCCAACTGCCTCGAGGCGCTGCTGGTCGAGACGCAGGCGGCGCGCTTCCCGATGGCCTCGCACCCCACGGAGTTCCACGCGATCGTGATGGAGCGGATGGATGCCGGGAGGCGCTGGGTCCGCGTCTACTTCGCCGGCAGCGGCGCGCCGTGGCCGCCGAAGGCCAACCTGCTGCTGGAGCACGTCGCCGAGGACCGGCGCGAGGGGTGGCGGGCGGTGGCGCACCTGCACAACCATCCGTTCGAGTTCGCCAGCGGCGGCGACATCGCGGGCGCCAACGCCCCTAGCATGACCGACGTCCAGTTCTGGCGCTACCTCCGCGACGACTACGGCATCGAGAGCGCCCGCGTCACCAACGGCTTCGCCACCTTCACGGCGCCCGCCGCGTCGTTCGCCCGGCTGCGCACCCGTGGAGATCCGTAGATGCGTGGTGGCTTCCCCGAGTCGGGGCGATGATCTCTCACAGAGGCCACAGAGTACACGGACGAGCTGCGCGAAAATCGAGAGTGGCCGACGGCTCGCACCGGCTGGAGGCGTTCCGGCGGATGGGGTGCCAGCACGCCCACGTGCCGATCTGGTTCGAGACGGAGGAACGGCGGCGGGAGTACCTGGAGTAGCGTAAACTGATACGCATATCAGTATCAGAATCCTTGCGCACTCCGGTGGCGAGGATCAGATTGCGTGGGGGCACGACGGGCCGATTGCGATCCACGCGCAGTGTCGCGACATCAGAATGCGCGCCCCATTTCTCGTCATCCCCCTACCTCGGTCGTACTTCCCCTCACTCCGGACCGGTCGAACATGAGCACCCCCCCGCCCACCTTCGAAGGAGTCGTCCAGTCGGGAGGCACCGACGGCGCGCAGGAGATGAGCAAGGTGCTGGTGACCCTGTACCAGGCCACCGGCGGCGCGCCGGAAAAGCTCGGCACCGCTACCACCGACGTCTACGGACGGTTCGCGTTCTACACCACGGCCCTTCCGCCCATCGACTCCATCTACTACGCCACCGCCACGTGGGGGCTCGGCGTCACGCTGGTCACCGTGATCGGGCCGGAGATCCGCGGCCCCATCACCATCAACGAGCTGACCACGGTGGCCGCGGCGTACTCCATGGCGCAGTTCGCGGACGGCGGCGGCATCCGCGGCGAGGCGTTCCGCCTGCGCGTGGCGGCGGGGATGAGCGACAACCTGGCGTCGCCGCTCACCGGCGAGTCGTCGGAGGCGATGCTCCACAATCCGAACGGGGACGAGACCAACTCGCTGCGCTGCTCGCGCGCGCTGGCCAACCTGATCGTGCCCAGCGTGCGCGGGATGCCCGGCGCCTTCGCCACCCTGCAGCAGCTCGCCACGCCCGGCGACGACCCGCCCGCCGATACCTTCCAGGCGCTGGTGAACATCGCGCGGAACCCCGCGAACAACGTGTCGGCGATCTACGACCAGGCGAAGGACTGGGAGATCTACACGCCGGCGCTGGAGTGCGACCCCAACGACACCGACCCGGCGCGCGACTGCTATCCCGACGCGTGGACGCTGGTGGTGAAGGTGAACCGCACCGGCGACGACACGCGCATGTTCGGCGGACCCGCCAACATCGCGTGGGACGCGAACGGCTACGCCTGGATCACCAACAACGTGTGGCAGGGCACGCCCAACTCGTGCGACTTCGCGGTGGTGCTGCGGCCCGACGGCAAGCCGTCGGACGGGACGAACGGGACGCCGAAGTCGCCGGTGGTGGGCGGCGGGATGACGGGCGCGGGCTTCGGGGTCGCCATCGATGCCGACCAGGACGTGTGGATCGGCAGCTACGGGTGGGGGAAGTGCGACGGATGCATCCCCGATCCGGGGATCATTTCGAAGTTCGACAAGAGCGGAGCCGCGTACTCGGCCGACGGCTACACGAACGGCCTGCAGCGGGTGCAGGCCGTGGCGGTGGACGGCGACAACAACCTGTGGATGGCGAGCTACGGCAACAACCGCGTGGTGGTGTACCTGGACTGCGACCCCACCCAGTGCATCAGCTACCCGCCGGCCGGGTCGCAGGTGCCGGCGCCGGGAGTCGCGCCGTTCGGCATCGCCATCGACCCCCTGGACGGGAGCGCCTGGGTCACCTACGCCAGCGGGCTGGGCGGCGACGTGCCCCCCAGCCACGTGTGCAAGTTCAGCATCGTGGACGGCGCGCTCTCGCTGGACCTGGACCTGACGCTGGGGCAGAGCACCAAGGGGATCGCGCTGGACTCGCGCGGCAACGCGTGGATCGGCTCGGGGAGCGACAACACCGTGTACATGGTGAGCCGCGACGGCGGCACGGTGAGCGCCTTCCCCGGCGGGCCCGGCGGGGTGGACACCCCGTGGAGCGTGAGCGTGGACGGGAACGACGACGTGTGGGTGGCCAACTTCGGCGTGATCGAGCCCGGCAGCGACTACACCAGCGCGGCCGTGTCCAAGCTGGCCGGGGTGAACTCGCCGTCGGGGCTCCCCGTGGGCTCGCCGATCTCGCCCGCCACGGGCTATACGCTGAAGACGGCCGGGAGCCCGGTGCTGCTCCCCAACGGCGAGCCGCTGTACAAGCAGGGCGAGAGCTACAGCCCGCTGATGCGGATGACCAACGTGGTGGTGGACGCGGCGGGCAACCTGTGGGCGATCAACAACTGGAAGCCCCGCTTCGACACCGACAAGCCCGACGCGTCCGGCAACCCCGGCGGCGACGGCATCTGCATCTTCGTCGGTCTCGCCAAGCCGCTGGCCATGCAGGGCTGACGTGAGCGGGCGGCCGATTCATCCATCTTCCGGCAACCAGGAGCCAGCATGCCCAATCTCGCTCTCACCGGCACCGAGGTGCGCCAGGGAAACGCCAATGGCGCCACCCTGCCCGCCAGCACCGCGAACACCGTGCTGTGGACGTCGGACCTGGTGGGATGCGTGGCCGTGTGCGGCTACAACGGGCAGATCGCGTTCATGATCCACAGCGACGCCACGGGAAACGGTGGGATCGGGCGGACGGACCTGATCACCGGCCTGAGGAACCTGGTGGCCGGCATCGGCACCGGAACGGGGTTCACGCTGACCCTGATCGGCGGCTCCGTGCCCGGAGTCACCGAGTACCTCAGGAAGGCAGGCAACCTCCCCGACGCCACGATCAACAACGGCGGAGAAGCGGACGGCGCCTACATCACGTGGAACGGAAAGGTCGCGACCACCAAGGCGAAGCTGGCCACGGAGCTGGGCGTCGAGTCGGTGACGATCAGCTGAGCAGCCCTCCTCTTCCGATCGACCAACATGTACGAGTTCAACGGCTGGGCCGTGGTCCGGTCGGACGAAGGCAGCGATTCGGGCGACGACGAGCGGATGGACCAGCTGCTGGAGCACCGCTTGGCGGGCGACCGCCGCCCCGCGTAGCTTGCCGTGCAAACCCAGGCAGGCAGATCCACCTCCATCCTGACGGGGCACGTGAAGCAGAAAGGGCTCGTGGCCGGCACCGTGGCGGTGCTGGCGGTGCTCGCCCTTGCCGCATCGGCGGATGCGCAGGGGCGCGGGCGGTGGACGGCGGAGCAGGCGGCGGCGTGGCAGCGGCAGGCGGGGTGGCTGGCGGGGAGCAACTACGCGCCGGCCACCGCCATCAACCAGCTGGAGATGTGGCAGGCCGAGAGTTGGGACCCGCGCACCATCGACCGAGAGCTGGGGTGGGCGCAGGGGCTGGGCTTCAACACCATGCGCGTGTTCCTGCACGACATGGCGTACCGGCAGGACCCGCGGGGATTCCTCGCCCGCGTCGACCAGTTCCTGGCCATCGCCGACCGGCACGGCATCAGGCCGATGTTCGTGCTGTTCGACGCCGTGTGGGACCCGTTCCCGCACGCCGGCCGCCAGCACCAGCCTGTGCCGGGGCTGCACAACTCCGGCTGGGTGCAGGCGCCGGGCGTGGACGTGCTGCGCGACAGCGCCCGGTGGGATGCGCTGCTGCGCCCGTACGTCACCGGCGTCGTCGGCCGCTTCGCCAGGGACCGGCGGGTGCTGGCGTGGGACCTGTTCAACGAGCCCGACAACACCAACGGGGGGAGCTACGGCCCGTTCGAGCCGGCCAACAAGGTCGCCCTGACCACCGAGCTGCTGCGGCGCACCTTTGCCTGGGCGCGCTCGGCCGACCCCGCCCAGCCGCTGACCGCCGCGCCCTGGCACGGCGACTGGGTGGAGCCCGGCAGGATGGACCCGGTCACGCGGCTGATGCTGGACGAGAGCGACATCATCACCTTCCACAGCTACGAGCCGCCGGCCACGCTGCGGCGCCAGCTGCCGCCGCTCAAGGCGCTGGGCCGCCCGGTGATCTGCACCGAGTACATGGCCCGCCCGCGCGGCAGCACCTTCGAATCGGTCCTCCCCTTCTTCAGGGAGCAGGGCGTGGGGGCGATCAACTGGGGGTTCGTGGCGGGAAAGTCGAACACCATCTACCCGTGGGACAGCTGGGAGCACAAGTACGCCGGCGAGCCCCCGGTCTGGTTCCACGACATCTTCCGCGCCGACGGCACCCCGTACCGGCCGGCCGAGGTGGAGCTGATCCGCTCGCTGACGGCACGGCGGTAGGCGGACGCGGGAATGCCGAGGTTTCTTTGATCCGCCGCGTCCGGCCCTATCTTGGGACACGGCCGCCCGACCGGACGGGGGCGGCCGCCGGGCATGAATGGAGGTGATCTACGTCACGCCGCCCTCCGACGGGATCTATGAGTACGAGTTCGTCGCCACGCCTCCCGGGGGGACGGTCATCCAGGTGCTGACCCCGATCAAGGCGCACACCGTCCGCACGTCGATCCCGGACGATCTGAAGGGAATCCGCGTGAAGGCCGCCAGCAACAGCGTGGAGCAGCCGCTGGACAAGGGAGCCGAGGTCGCGGCCGACTGAGGCGGGAGACGGCGGTGAACGCTTGAACCGCTCCCGTCCGGAGCGCCGCCCCCGAGCCCGGCCGGCCCGGCTGAACGCCAGCCGGGCCGGTTTCGTTGCACGGGCGCGGAGACACGCGGAACCGTTCCACGAGGGGTCCGTCCGCGTCTCTCGCACGGCGCGGTTTCGTCCGGGCGCCTGGAGCGGTACACTGATGCGCGAGCCGCTCGCCGCCCGCAATCGACCGACACCGGGGATGGAGATGAAACGCTACGTGGCCGCCGCGCTGCTGCTGCTTCCCGCGTGCAAGCCGCAGCAGCCCGGCGGCGGGCCCGCGCCCCGGCCGCTGCGGCTGTGTGTGCAGAACGAAACGGTGGCCTACGGCAACGTGATCGCGTACGCCGGGCCGGTGCGCTTCGACGTGATGCCGGGGCGGGAGATCTGCAAGCGGCTGTCCGATCCGGGGCCGTTCGTGCAGTTGCGCGCGGTCACCACGGCCGGCGGCGCGCACGGGCCGCTCAGCTTTTCCGCGCGGCTGCAGGTGGGCACCACGCGCTGCTGGGCGTGGCGCCTCACCGAGTCGCCCGGCTCGGCCGGCGACCTGTCGCCGTGCGCCGACGACGCCGCGGCGGACTCCGCGGCCGGCGGGTGAGCGGGCGGAAGGGCGGGGCATGGAGCGTGCGCGGGGTGGGGCGGTCCACCTACTCAGGAGACAGAGGGATGAAACGGATCGGAGTGGCGCTTCTCCTGCTGGCCGGCGCGTGCAGCGTGTTCCGCCGCGACCCGGAGAACCCCAGCGCGCAGCGGCTGCGGCTGTGCGTGCAGAACGCCACGGTGGGCTACGGCAACATCGTGGCGCACGCCGACCTCGTGCGCTTCGACGTGATGCCGGGGCAGGAGGTGTGCAAGATGGTGCCCGCCTCGGGCGGCTCGATGGTGCTGACCGCGGCCACCAGCGGCGGCGGCACCACCGGCCCGCTCACCTACTCCACCCGCCTGCAGACCGGGATGGCCGGGTGCTGGCGGTGGCGGCTCACCGACTCGCGCTCGTCGTCCATCGACGTGACCGAGTGCTGACGGACCCGGGTCCGCATCGCGCACACGTAGCGATGCGGCCCGGCTGATTGCCTTGTATACAAGCGACATCGCCGCCTCGTCATCCTGAGCGCGACCACGCTGCACCCGCGGCCTGCACGTGGGCCGCAGCGCGAAGGATCTGTGATTCCGGACGCGCTACCGTTGGTCTTTCGCTTCGACCGGCCATGGATCCTTCGGCCTGCGAAGGATCGTTACACGACGGCGTAGCCGGGATTTCCGGAAACGGTCTGCAGTGCCCACCGCATTTCCGTCGTCACAGCCGCCGCGCGGGCTGCTCTCCCTCTCAGCCGATCCATCCCGTCCCCCACCGGGAAGCGTATCCGATGAGCGCCGTCACTCTGACCTGCCCGCATTGCAAGGAGATCATCACCCCCGAAGGTGCGGTCTGCCCGCGGTGTGGAGGCAGCATCGCCGCCGAGTTGTTCGCCGCGCGCGCCGAGACGCTGCGCCAGATCACCGCGAAGCTGCGGGAGACGCCGCGCCCCGGCGGCAGGACCATCAACGGCTGGGGCACCACCCTGCTCGACTACCAGCCGGCGGGCGACGGCAGCTGGAACGCCACCAGGTGGTTCACCGTGGCCGGGCTGCCGCTGGTGCCCCTCAAGGGTTTGCGCATCCGTCCCATCCGCCGCGAGGGGCACAACCAGAACCTGCGGCTGCTGTACGACGTGATCGAAGAAGGAAAGCCGGTCCCCGCCCGCGTGCTGCGGATGTACGGATGGGCGCTCGCGGCGGTGGTTCCGCTGCTGGTGTTCTTCTTCTGGGGCAGCCTGGTCAAGCGGCTGTTCGGCACGGGTCCGCTCGCCTTCTTCGTGGGCGTGGCGCTGTTCATCTGGGCGATCGTCGTGCTGGTCCGCATCCACAACGGCGACAAGGCGTTCAAGGCCGCCGGGCAGGCGCGGCCCTCCACCACGGAGGCGTGATGTCCATCGGCGCTTCATCCCCGGTCTGGAGGATTTCGATCGCGTGCGCGGCGCTGGCCGTGACGCTCGCCGCGCCGGCGGGCGCCAGGGCGCAGCGGCAGGTCGCCAGCCGCGCGGTGGAGGCGCGGTCGCTGCCGCGCGCCGTCGCCTACCGCGGCGACGTGGTGGCGGCGCGGCAGTGGACCGACCGGATGGGCGACAACCTGCTGGTGATCACGAAGACGAGCTGCCTGACACCCGGCGGGGAGTCCGAAACGGGCTGGTGTGGCGACTACGAGACGTACGCGTACCACTATGTGCGGCGGCCCGCGGGGTGGACGCTGCTGTGGCGGACGACGGACTCGGTGCGCGAGTGCGGCGAGGACGTGACGCTGGATCTGGATCCGCGCACCGTCTCGGTCACCGACCTGGACGCGGACGGCGTGGCCGAGACCACCTTCCTGTACCTGCTGGCGTGCCGCGGCGGGGTGGACCCGGCGGGGATGAAGCTGATCATGCACGAGGGCGCCGCCAAGTACGCCATCCGCGGCTCCACCGACATGTCCAGGGAGTACGGCGCCCGGGCGCGCAGCGAGATGAACGTCGATCCGTCCTTCAACCGCGCGCCGCCCGCTTTCCGCGCGTTCGCGGTGGCGCAGTGGAACCGCTGGATCCGCGAAGACCGCTGGCACCCGTTCGGATAGCGGGTGTGGCAGCAAAAAGAATCGCCCGGACGGACGGAGGCTAGCTTGCTTCCTGCGGTTTGACCCGCGCCTCCGCCCGCCCGGGCGACTCTGTTCTCACCTCAACACCTCACTGGCCCGTCACCCTGCCCATCCGCCGAGGAGTCTCGGCGGTTTCATACCTCGTACTCCGTACCTCGTACTCCGTACCTCGTACTCACGGCGCCGTCCGGTTCAGCCGCAGATCGTTCGCGATCGTCTGGTACGCCCAGTCGAAGATCATCAGGTCGTGCCCGGCGCCGTCGCTGCCCAGGATGCTGGCGCGGATCACCCCGTAGTGCGTCTGCCCGTCGCCGCCGGTCACCCGGAAGACGTAGCTGAACTCGGGGTTGATGGCCACCGGCGCGGTGCTGTAGCCGGCCGCGGGGGCGCGGGTGGCGGCGCGGCAGCCCGCGTCGGCGCCGGGGCCGCAGGCGAGCGCCGTGGTGCGGCCGCTGTACTCGACGACCGAGGTCCCGTTCAGCGGTACGATCTTCCACCCGCCCGCGTCGTGCTCCAGCCGCCACTGCGCGTTGGTGGCCGTGCCGGCCACGATCGGCTCGGCGCTGTCGGTGGTCTGGAAGCGGAAGCCGCTCTGCGCCGCGTTGGTCTGGAACGAGTAGATCAGCTCGCCCGCGTAGTCGGGGCGCGGCACCACGGTGATCTCGGGGCTCAGCGCGCTCACGTGCTCCAGCGTGTCCACCGCGGCGATGCGGTAGCCGTAGACGTGGCCGTTGGTGGCGCGCAGGTCCACGAAGCCGGGGCTGTCGGTCTCGCCCATCGCGTACAGGTACGTCTGGTTGTCGATGCGGGTGAGGTAGACCTGGTACTTCCACAGGCTCTGCCCGGCGCCCCCGTCGCGCCAGCGCACGTACGCGGCGTTGTCGAGCGCCACCGCGCTGTCGGCCAGCGGCGTGGCGGGCACCGTCGCGGCCGGGACGAGGACCTGCTCGCGGAAGTCGGTGGGCGCTTCCTCGTTGGTGTCCTCGTTGGTGGTGGCCACGTAGTACTCGTAGCTGTTCCCCGCCGTCACGTTGCGGTCGCGGTACACGCACCCGTTCACCGTGCAGCTGGTGACCGTGGCGATCAGGAAGAAGCCGGAGCCGCCGATGCGCCGGCCGTAGACGCGGAAGGGCTCCTGGTTCCAGTTGACGGGTGGGTCCCAGGTGAGGTCCACGGCGGGGTAGCCGCTGGGCTGGTTCGCGGCGGTGAAGCCGTCGAGGATCCAGTGCGCGGTGGCAGCCAGGTTCTCGGGCGGGTCGGGGCGGTCGCCGCCCACGAACACGTGATTGTTGTCGCACGCCGCCAGCAGCGACACGGCGGCGAACAGGGAAAGGAGTCGGGTGGTTCGCATGGGGTCCATCTGCCGAAAGGGGTGCGGATCTCCGCGTGTGCCGTCACGCTGAAAGGCAACGCCCGTTCCTTGTTTCGGCTGATGTTTGTCCGATGGTCTAAGTCGATGGCATCAAAGAAGATGTTCCCGATCTGCCGATCCGCGCGCCGATCCTCCCTCGTCCCCCGCATGGGTTGATCGGGTGTCGCTCGCGTGGGACAGCCCGGTGCGAAGCGAGTCCGCCGAGGCGCCGCCTCCCGCTCTCGGCATGGAGCGGCCAGCGCCGCCAGAATGGGCGGGAGATGGAGCTAGGAGAGGAACCCCGCCGTCCCGATATTGCCGTACCTCGCGGAGCGCACGCGACCTCCGTCCTTCCCGCGCGCTCCACACCTTGCGGTTGACCGGTCCCGCGAAAGATCCCCATGAGACCCACCCATGGTCCCTCGCCCGCACTGCTGCTGCTGGCGGTTCTCGGCGCGTTCGCCTTCACGGCCCGCGGCGCGCCGGCAGCCGCGCAATCGTACCAGCGCGTGTTCGAACGGGCCACCACCTTCGCCAACGAAACCGGCGGCGTGTGGTCGCTGAGCAGCGTCGTGGCGTCCGGACTGCCGGATCTCATTTTCGTGAAGACCAGCAACACCCCCAGCGGCCGCGTGGAGGTTCACGTTTCGCCGGGCGCCGCGCAGTACCAGGGCCGCGGCCTCGAGGTGCCCACGACCTTCGCGAACGAGACCGACGGCGTGTGGGGGCTGGTGAACAACGCGCCGGGAGCGGCCTCCCTTCCGGATCTCTACTTTATCAAGACCGCCAACACGCCGAGCGGCAACGTGGAGGTGCACATCGCGTCGGCGGCGTCCAACTACCAGGCACGCACGGTGGAGACGGCCACCACGTTCGCCAACGAGACCGACGGGGTCTGGGCCCTGGTGCGCCACGCCGGCGGGGGGCTTCCCGACCTGGTGTTCGTGAAGACGGGCAACACCCCCAGCGGCAGGGTGGAGGTGCACATCGCGTCGGGGGCATCGATGTACCAGGCGCGCGTACTCGAGGTGCAGACCACGTTCGCGGTGGAGGAGGACGGCACCTGGGGGATCGTGGCCGGTCCCGCCGGGACCTTCCCGGACCTCTACTTCATCAAGACCGCCAACACGCCGAGTGGGAACGTGGAGGTGCACACCGCCTCGGGTGCGTCACGGTACCAGACGCGCACGCTGGAGGTCGCGACCGACTTCCGCAACGAGACCGGCGGCGCGTGGAGCCTGCTCCCCAACCTGCCGTGGACCCCCGTTCCCAGCCTCGCCTTCATCAAGACCGCGAACACCCCCAACGGCCACGTGGAGGTGCACCTGGCGCAGTTCATCACGCGCTGAACGAGTCCGGTTCACGACCACACACGACGTGTCGTTCGCATGGCACGGACCGGTGTGAGGGCGAGGTCTGCTGACGGTCTCACGGAGTTGATGGCCGGTACCGCCAAATCCGCCTCCGCCCGTCCTTCGACCTGTCGCCGAAGAGCTGAAGCCCGTTGAGCAGGTAGTGCAGTTTCCGCTGCTCCGTTGCTCTCCGCTGCTCCGTGTGACCCGCGGTTCGGACGCCGGTGCCTTGAGCAAAGCCGTCCGAAGCAGAAAGAGCCCCGGCCCGACGAATCGGGACCGGGGCGCTTCGTGTCCTTCACCCGGCAGGAGCTCAGCCGGCCTTGTATCGGTAGATCCGCCCGGTGGGACGCTCCTCGAATCCGTCCGGGAAAAGCCCCTTCGCGAGCAGCCCGTGCAGCACGATCTTCATCGCGAGGTCGTGGTTCATGGTCCAGCCCTGCCACGTGAGCTCGCCGGGAACGAACAGCTCGAACTCCGTCGTCCCCGCCGGGACCCTGGCGACCTGCGCGAGCAACGCCTCGACCGAACTCGCGGCGGGCTCGTCGCGGTCCCCGGCGATGCTCACCCGACGACGAGGTTGAGCAGGCGGTCGGGGACGAAGATCGTCTTGCGCACCTGCTTGCCGTCGATGAAGCGCCGCACGTGCTCGTCGGCCAGCGCGGCGTCGCGGGCCGCGTCCTCGGTGATGCCGCGAGACATTGCCATGCGGGCGCGCACCTTCCCGTTCACCTGCACCACGAACTCCACCGTGTCGGCCACCGCCTTCGCCGCGTCGTACTCCGGCCAGGCGGCGGTGCGGAAGATCGAGTCCGCGTTGCCCAGCCGCTCCCACAACTCCTCGGCCACGTGCGGCGCGTACGGGGCGATCAGCCGCACCAGCGGCTCCACCGCCGCTCGCTCGGGCGTCCGTCCCCCCGCGCGGACGGTGTTGAGGTACTCCATCATCGCCGCGATGGCCGTGTTGTAGCTGAGCGCCTCGGTGTCGTCCGTCACCTTCTTGATCGTCGCGTGCAGCTTCTGCTCGACCGCGGGGTCGATCGGCCCCTCCTCGGACGAGAGGACGGTATCCCACAGCCGGTTCAGGAAGTTGTACGGCCCGGTGAGCCCCTGGTCGCGGAAGTCGCCGCCCTCCTGGTACGGCCCCAGGAACATCAGGTAGGTGCGGATGGTGTCCGCCCCCCAGTGCGCGATGTAGTCGTCCGGCACTACGACGTTGCCGCGCGACTTGGACATCTTCGCGCCTTCCTTGATGATCAGCCCGTGCGCGCGGAAGCGGACGAACGGCTCCTCGAAGCCGATCAGCCCGAAGTCCTTGAGCGCCATGGTGACGAAGCGCGCGTACAGCAGGTGCAGCACCGCGTGTTCGTTGCCGCCGATGTAGCTGTTCACCGGCAGCCAGTGCCTGGTCACCGCCGGGTCGAACGGCACGTCGTCGCGCCGGGCGGACGGGTAGCGCAGGAAGTACCACGCGCTGTCCAGGAACGTGTCGCTCACGTCCGTCTCGCGCCGCGCCTTGCCGCCGCACGACGGGCACTCGGTAATGTACCACTCCTCGTGCCGGGCCAGCGGGCTGACGCCGCTCGCGTCGGGCTTGTAGTCGGCGATCTGCGGCAGGAGGACGGGGAGCTGGTCCTCGGGCACCGGCACCGTCCCGCACTGGTCGCAGTACAGGATCGGGATCGGCGGGCCCCAGTAGCGCTGCCGCGAGATGGTCCAGTCGTGCAGGCGGTAGTTCACCCGCGCTTCGGCCAGCCCCTTCCCGGCCAGCCACGCGGTGACGGCGCGCTTCGACTCCTCCACCTCCATCCCGTCGAACTGTCCGCTGTTCACCAGCCGCCCCGGCCCTGTGTACGCCTCCGTCAGCGGCGTGGACGCATCCTCGCCCTCGGCCGCCACCACGCGGACGATGGGGAGATTGAACTGGGTGGCGAACTCGAAGTCGCGCTCGTCGTGGCCGGGCACCGCCATGATGGCGCCGGTGCCGTACTCCATCAGCACGTAGTCGGCGATCCAGACGGGGATCTCCTGTCCCGTGGCGGGGTTGACCGCCCGCGCGCCGGTGTCCACGCCGGTCTTGGTCTTGTCCGTCTTCTTGCGGGTGACCAGGTCCTGCGCGCTCGCCTGCTTGCGGTACGCGTCGACGGCCTCGCGCCGGTCATCGGTGGTGATGCGCTCCACCAGCGGGTGCTCGGGCGCCAGCACCATGTAGGTGGCGCCGAACACCGTGTCCGGCCGCGTAGTGAAGACGCGGATCACCGGCTTCTCGGGGTGGATCTGCGCCGCGGCGTGCCGATCCTCGGCCACCTTCTGCCGGGCGATGGGGAACTCGAGCTCGGCGCCCTCGCTCCTGCCGATCCAGTTCTCCTGCGCCTTGCGGGTGGTCTCGGACCAATCGATCCACTTCAGGTTCTCCAGCAGCCGCCCCGCATAGTCGGTGATGCGGAAGAACCACTGGCTCAGGAAGCGCATCTCCACCGGCGTGCCGCAGCGCTCGCACTCGCCGCCGACGACCTGCTCGTTGGCCAGCACGGTGTTGCAGCTGGGGCACCAGTTGACCGGCGCGGCCTTCTTCTCGGCCAGGCCGTTCTTGTACAGCTGCAGGAAGATCCACTGCGTCCAGCGGTAGTACGACGGGTCGGTGGTGTCGACCGTGTGGTCCCAATCGTACATCAGCCCCACGCGGCGCAGCTGCCGGGTGAAGCGCTCGATGTTGCGCGGGATCAGCTCGCTGGGGTGCACCCCCTGCTTGAGCGCGAAGTTCTCGCTGTGGATGCCGAACGCGTCGAAGCCGATCGGCTCGAACACGCTGAACCCCTGCAGGCGCTTGAAGCGGCCGTAGATGTCGGCGCCGGTGAACGCGTAGATGTTCCCCACGTGCAGCCCCTCGGCACTCGGGTACGGGAACATCATCAGGTTGTAGAACGGCTTCTGTGCGGTGAGAAGCGCGTCGTCGGTCCAGGAGTTGACGCCCTGCTCGTCCCAGCGGGCCTGCCACTTCCGCTCGACCACGGCGGGGTTGTAACTGTCGGTCTGGTGGTTGTCGCTGCTGCTCATCAGAACGCGATCGGCAAAGATGAAGGCGGGCCGCGGCCCCGGCGCCCAGCGCGCCGGCCGCGGCCCTGCTGCATCCTAATCTATCGCGCGGGGGAAGCCCCCTTCAAGTGCGGCAAGGGTGTTCGTGGGGATTCAGGAGTCCAGTGCGGCGGCGGCTGAATTGAAGCCACAGGGTATCAGGCGTGGCGGCCCATGAAGCCGATTCTTAGATAAGCGCAGCCTGAGGGTTTCATTTGCCTTCGGGGGTCTTCAAAGGGGCAAGTCGGTCCAGTTCTCCTTCGAATCCCTCAAAGCACCTGGCAGACGCATACACAGGCCACTCTACCAGTTGATCCCGGGTGACTTCCTCCGCAGCAATCGCCCGTGGGAGCAACTGGAAGAACCCCGCTTGGTCCGACCGAAGCGAACAGAGGGCGAGTTTAAATCGGAGCCCGGTGGCCGACCAATCGGTCGCGGCAAGCAACTTCTCCATTCCCGCAATATCACCTGATTCCTTGAGAGCAATCGCATGGTTAACGATCACGATGTGCCGGCTCTCGTCAGCTTTTAGTGGACCTGTAACTGCATAAGACGCGAGCCGCTTCACTACGTCGTAGCGATGCTCAACAAGGCCTTCGAAAGTAGCCTCTATAATGAAAGAATCCCGATCTTCAACCTCATCTTTCTCCCACTTTGCCCAACATTGAATAGCCAGAATGAGGCCACTCACAAACGCACTGTCAATTGCTGTCTGCAAGTACTCTTCATCCACATGAAGGTGCTCACCATCTTTAGCACTGTGTTCGTCAATAAGATGGGGGGCAACACGCTTGAGGTAATGGTGATTAACTATGCCACGATTGTGAACATAGATGTTACGGCGCTGATCAACTTCAATCAGCCGAGGCATGCTACCTTCGATCGGACTCACATCCACCTTTAAAGGCTTGGTGAAGTACGAAATCTGTTTCTCAAGTGATTCGCGCAGGATTGAGTCCACCTCCTGTGCCACGAGATATTGAACAGCTTCGTCGACCGACCCAAGTTCCCGGAGTTCGGCCAGAGTAAGCGAGCGCTGCTCCGCGGGCAACGCACTTGGAAACCGAATGTAGAACGCGTGCACAAGATCAGCGATGAGCGCTTCGAAATAGCTCATCAACGTAACCACAGCACTCCGTCGAAGTAGCGCCCCTTGAAGAGGTGCTTCCTTGCTGAAGGAATTGAACGCATCTGCAAAGGCTTTCCTCACCTCAGGTAGCTGAAGCAGTTCGTCGATGGCTTGGCTCCGCTTCTCAGTATCACCGAGCGGTTCCTCTGGTGATTCAGAGTCAGAATCTTCCCTTTTGGCTTTGCGTTTAGCCTCATCGGCGGCTACTGAGCGGACCTCAACCTTAACCTTTACTGGAAATGCACGCTCAATATTCCGAGCAAACCGGTCCACGGCGTCCCGGTCGTGTGCATCTGCATGGCGACCAATGCGGTCTGCGAAGATCCGCAGAGCTTGGATATTCGCAGCAAAGCTGCGCGGAATCTGCGAAAAGTCCGGACGTTCAGGCATCTACATAAGAAAGGCTAAAGGAAGATTGCGTGAGTCTGAGTCGCGCACGCTAGCAGGTTCAGACGTGCGGGCGCGGAGTTTTCTCGCCACCAAGAACGTGCCCGCACCATGCAGTCCGATTGTTGGACTGCCACCCTCGCGGAGTCAAGCGCTTCCACCGACTTCTAGAGCTTCCGCAAGCTGCTGCAGCTCGGCACCGCGCTCTCGTGCCAAGCGAGCCAACACTTGCCTCCAGCCTTCCGGCGGCGACCGAAAACTCGCCGCATCTGGAGCCAGTCTCATCTGCCGGATGGTCTGTGGCTGTAGACCGAACTCCTCCGCAAGCCGGGAGGCCGGGAGGCCTAGTGTGTCAGACGCAGTCTTAAAATTCATGTATATAGCATGTTGACAGAAACGAAGATTGTATATATAATATTGACGCAGGGCAGAAAAGCAAGACTGACCGCTCTCCCGCCAAGAAGAACCGGCCAGCCTCACAGACGAACGACCCGAAGGCCGCCCCAAACGGCGACCCGAGCTCGTCCGGATCCAGCCCGAGCTCCTCCCGGATCAGCTGGTCGAGGGCGTGCTCGGGGTTCTCGAAGAGCCGATGGGCGATCGCCCTCGCCTCGTCCTCGCGGAACCCTTTCGCCCGGTAGAGCGCAGCCATCTCG
>Ga0207706_10000276_pt1 | contig 55889 bp, 58 predicted proteins | sample KBSC53metaG_FD_184318 | JGI IMG/M metagenome (GOLD analysis project Ga0207706, IMG submission 184318) | Corn rhizosphere microbial communities from Kellogg Biological Station, Michigan, USA - KBS C5-3 metaG (SPAdes) (version 2) | ecosystem: Host-associated > Plants > Roots > Rhizosphere > Soil ... | reverse complement strand
CGGCGGCTTCGGCGGCGGCGGCGGCGGTGGCGGATATCGCGGCGGCGGCGGCGGTGGCGGCTTCGGCGGCGGTGCCGGCGGCGGCGGCGGTTTCCGCGGCGGCGCGGGTGGCGGAATGCCTCCCCAGGTCGTTGGCGAAGGCAAGGGCGTCGTCAAATTCTTCAACCCGCAGAAGGGTTTTGGATTCATCGTTCGCGACGACGGCGGCGAAGATGTGTTCGTTCACATTTCCGCGGTCGAGCAGGCCGGCCTGACCGACCTGGCCGATGGCCAGCCGCTGGACTTCACGCTGGTCGATCGTGGTGGCCGTATCTCGGCGACCAACCTCAAGATCGAAGGCGAGCCGATGGAAATCGTTCGCTCGGCAGCTCCGCGCGAAGGCGGCGCCGGCGGCGGTTTCGGCGGCGGCCCGCAGCGGCAGCTGACCGGCGAGAAGGCCCAGGGGACCGTCAAGTTCTTCAACTCGATGAAGGGCTTCGGCTTTATCAGCCGCGACGACGGCCAGCCTGACGCATTCGTCCACATCTCGGCGGTCGAACGTGCCGGCCTGCCAACGATCAACGAGGGCGACCGGTTCGAGTTCGACATCGAGGTCGACCGGCGCGGCAAATATGCAGCGGTGAACCTGCAGCCGCTCGCCTAACTGCTTAATTGAGCGGGGACAGAGGAGCCCGTCCGGAGCGATCCGGGCGGGCTTTTCGTTGGCCGACCTTCACTGCATTGGGATCGGCTTGCCCATCACCATGACGTAGCCGACATGTGTCACCGCTGCGGGGTCGGACAGCGGATCGCCGTCGACCGCGATCAAGTCGGCCGATTTGCCGGTCTCGAGCGTGCCGGTTTCATTCTTCAGGTCGAGCAGGTCGGCGCCGCCCTTGGTCGCCGCAATCAGTGCGTCGCGCGGGGTCATGCCCCCCTTGCTCACCATTAGGCCGAGTTCGCGATTGGCAAGGCTGTGCGGAGCGACCGCGCTATCGGTCCCAAGCGCGATCTTGACGCCCGTGCGGTAGGCAAGGTTCAGGCCCTTGCCCCAGACTTCGAACGTCGTCCTGGCCTTGGCCTCCGATTCAGGCGCAAGCTTGCCGGTGCCGATCAGGCCCTGCACGCCGCTGAACGCCATCAAGGTGGCCGAATAATAGGTTCCCCGGGCTTTCATGGCGTTGGCGCCGGCCTGGTCAATGAAAGTGCCATGCTCGATCGAATCGACGCCCGCGACCGTCGCGCCCAGGATTCCGCGCGCGCCATGTGCGTGAGCCGCGACCTTAAGGCCCAGCGAGTGCGCCATGTCGCAGATGGCCTTCATTTCAGCGTCGGTGAAATGCTGCTCGAGGCCGCTGGCGCCGGGATCCAGCACGCCCCCCGTCGCCATGATCTTGATCACGTCGACACCTGCTGCGGCCAGCTGGCGAACGACCTTCTGACACTCCTCCACGCCGGTGCAGACCGAAGAGTTGAGGTGCGCCTCATTCACGGCTTCCGCCAATTCGGGAGGCAGGCCCGTGGCAGTGTCGGCATGGCCGCCGATGATCGACAGCGGGGCGCCTGAAACCCTTATTCTCGGCCCTGGAAACCGGCCTTCCGCGACCGCGTCGCGCACCGCAATGATGGCGCTGGTATCGGCCCCGAGGTCGCGAACCGTGGTGAAGCCGGCGCGCGCCATGTCGAGCGCATGGGTCAAGCCGAGAGTCGTGGAATAGGCATTCGAATATTTCTTGGTGAAGCCGATATACCAGGGCTCGCCGCTGTTCTGGGTCAGGTGAACGTGGACATCGATCAGGCCGGGCATGACGGTTCGGCTGCGCTGGTCGACGACGGTTGCGCCGGCAGGCGTGGTGAAGCCGTCCTCGATGCGCGCGATACGGCCATTCTCGACGACCACGGTCGACGGCCCACGCTCAGGGCTGGCGGCATCGACAATCAGACGGCCGGCCTGGATGGCGTAGGTTTCGGCGTTGGCTGACGTGGTCGCCAACAAGGCGGCGACAAATAAGGCCGAACGAAACATGGATCCTCTCCCCGGAAATTAGGCGCAACCTAACCGGTCGGAATCAGGTGGCAAGTGACAGCAGCGTGGCAATGCGGTCGGCCTCATTTGCCGGCTTGTCGGTGCGGATCCGGCTGATCCGCGGGAACCGCATGGCGAGACCCGACTTGTGCCGGGTCGAGCGGTGAATGGAATCGAATGCCACTTCCAGGACCAGGCTCTTATCGACCTCACGAACCGGTCCGAACCGGTTGACGGTGTGGTTGCGAACATGGCGATCGAGCCATTTCAGTTCCTCGTCGGTGAAGCCGAAGTAGGCCTTGCCGACCGGCAGGAGCTCACCGCTTTCGGTCCAGCAGCCGAAGGTGTAATCGCTGTAATAGCTGGACCGTTTGCCCGACCCACGCTGGGCATACATCAGCACGCAATCGGCGGTCAGCGGGTCGCGCTTCCATTTGTACCACAGGCCTGCCTTGCGCCCGGCGACATAGGGCGAGTCCCGGCGCTTCAACATGATGCCCTCGACCCCTTCCTCTCGGACGCCGAGCCGCATCTCCTCCAGATCTTCGAAGCTGGCGGCCTCGATCAGGCGCGACAGGTCGAAACGATCATTGTCGAGCCTGTCGATGAAGGTTTCTAGGCGGGCCCGGCGATCGGCCCAGGGCAGCGGCCGCAGATCCTCGTCCCCGTCGAACAATATGTCGTAGAGCCGAACGAAGGCAGGATATTGGCCCTGCAACTTGGCGCTGACAGTCTTGCGCCCCAGCCGTTGCTGCAGGGCGTTGAAGCTCGCCGCCGCGCCGCCGTGAATATCGCCGCCCTGGGCCTCGCCCCGAACCAACAGCTCGCCATCGAGCACCGCCGGCAGAGCGAAAGCGGAGGCTATGTCAGGAAAGCTGGCGCCAATGTCATCGCCCGTGCGGCTGTATAGCCGGGTCTGGGCTCCCGCATGAACCAATTGGACGCGAATCCCGTCCCATTTCCACTCGGCGGCATAATCGTCGAGGCTGACGCGCGCCTCTTCCAGCGGATGGGCGAGCATGAACGGCCGGAACACCGGAACGTCACGCGAGGTCGGCTGGGAGGCCTTGCCCTCGCCCCAGTCGAATAGCTCGCGATAGGGCGGTTTCAGCCCGTGCCATATCTCTTCGACTTGCTCGACTTCGAGCCCGAAGGCGTCGGCCAGCGCCTGCTTGGCGAGCCGGGCGGAGATGCCGACGCGAAGCACGCCGGTGGCAAGTTTCAGCAGGGCGAACCGGCCCGATACATCGAGATGATCCAGCATGGCAGCCAGGATGCCGGGAGCATCCGTTCGGTTGGCCAGGCGAAGGCGGTCGACGGCATCGGATATTCGGATCGTGCCATCGTCCAGTGCGCAAGCTTCACCTTCCGGTCCCGGCCATAAAAGAGAGACGGTCTCGGCCATGTCACCGACATAGTCGCGGCTCATGTGAAGGAGCACAGGGTCGACCCGTTCTTCCGCCAGCTGCCGCACCTGTGATGGCTTGACCGCCGGAATGTCTAGCGTCCCGGTCAGGGCAGCGAGGGCCATGCCGCGATCAGGATCGGGAGTGGTCCTGAGATATTCGCCGATCAGCTTGAGCTTCGAATTGCGCGATCTGGTGTAGACCAGGTCATCGAGCAGCTGGGAAAAGGCGCGCATAGCCCCGCCATAATGCGCGAGGCGAAAGGTAGATGCCTAGTGGAGCCGAATCGCCAATGCCGCGAGAATCGATTCGCGGTCGTGCAGGCCGCCGTCGCTGACTAGCGCTTCACCCATATGTTCAAGACAGGCGCGGGTCGCGGCGACGTGGCCGGGCATCAAGGCATGATGCGCGCCATAGTCGGCCAGGCCTTCCATCGCGGCCATGCCATGCTCGGCAGCGAGCGTACGGATCGCTTCCATCTTGGCGCAGATGTCGACTGGCTTGAGCCTCGCGACGCGCTCCTCGATTTCGGCAATGCGCTCGCCGAGCCGCAAGCGGACGATGTTGAGCGAATCGAGGGCGTCCATCAGTGATTCTCCGTTCACTGGCCAAGGCTCGCCGAAAATGGTTAACGCCGAGTCAAAGGCTCGATGGCCGTTTCGCTTGACAGAATCGCCCCTGGCCGTCATGGAGCCGCGGTTCGGGCGGTGCCTCACGGCCCGCCTTCATTTTTTCTAGCGCTACAGGATTTTCGCGATGGCCAAGCCGGCAACCGTCAAGATCAAGCTCGTCAGCACCGCCGACACGGGCTTTTTCTATGTGACCAAGAAGAACCCGCGCAACCAGACCGAGAAGATGTCGTTCCGCAAATACGACCCGGTCGCGCGTAAGCATGTCGAGTTCAAGGAAGCCAAGATCAAGTGACCCTTTAGGGTCATCCCGGACCTGATCCGGGATCCTGGCACCTTTGCGGGGCTGTTCCGGAAACGGGGCGGCCCCAATGCTTTTTCAAGGCTGGTTGCGGCCTTCGACCCAGTTGATGAACCGTGCCGTCAGCAGGCCACGTGGGACCGTCAACTCGGCTCCGAAATATTTCTGCGGATCAAGCTCGGTCTGATCGGGGAGATCATGCAGGGCGGCTCGCATGCGCGGCAAGTCAAGCATCGCCGCCATTCGCTCGTCGGCTTCGAGCCGGTCAATTTCTGCCAGATAGTCGCGCCGCCGCCGCCGAATGCGCAGTAGCCAGTCAGAATCCCACCGGCCGTGGAGCAGGTTGGTGCGCTGCTCTTCGGGCATGATCCCCTTGGCCATCTGTTTGGCCAGCCAGCGCATGGTGCCGTCGCGCAGGAACATCTCGACCGGCAGGCCGAAACAGAATTCGATAAAGGGCCGGTAAGCCAGGGGATCGCGTTGGGGCAAGTCGTACATCTGCTCGAACGCCTGGTAGACTTCGGCCGTTTCGGCATCGTTGTTTTGGAACAGGAGCCTCATGGCATGACGCCGGTTCCAGGGCTGATATCGATCGATGATCAACCCGGAGTCTGCCAGCCGCTTATCCGCCCCGGATTCCGCACGATAGCTGGCGGATAATGGCTGCATCAGGTCGGCCAGCAAGTGACGGTTGGGTTGGGCGACCCTGAGGACCAGGCGCCACAACGGACTGGGCAAGAGCGCGAGCAAGCTGCGGGCGACGAAGCGCCACCAAACTGGTTTGTGCTGGTTCTGCTGGCGGGCGATCGACAGCCACAGCTGCCGCCAACGTCCCTTGAGCAGATATTCGACGAATCCCCAGTCGCCCTTGTCGCTGAAAGTGTAATTGCCCCATTCGGCGAGCAGGAGCAGGTCGCAACCTTCCCTCACGGCCCCGGCAAACAGGCCGTGGAACAGATACATGTTGCAAAGACCTGACGGCGCGCCGCCCATCAGGTGGAAGAAGTCGCTCCAGCGATGGTCATGGCCATAGCCTTCGTTTGCGGTGAAATGCGGCTCCAATCCGGGATGCATCGCCGCGAAGGCCTCAACCATTGGCCGTTCGTCGCCAAGTTTCCCAGGCTCGCACAGGCCGTCGAAACCCGGTTCCGGATGGAAGGTGAATGTCGGTAGCTTCTGCCCGGGTGCAAGCTGGGCCAGGGTCCGGACCGCAACCTGGGACGAATCGAGACCGCCCGACAGGGTGGCGCCGGGCCGACGCGAACCTTTCAAACAGGCTCGGATGCCCTCGTCCAGCAGCTCGCCGGCCCGCGCGATATAATCGGCGTCACTATTCATGCGGACGTCGGGCAGATCGAACAGGTCATAGGGTTTGCGCAGGGCGCGCTCATTTCCGCGCCGAATGTCGACTACCGAACCCAGCGGTACTCGATGGATGTCTTCGAACCAGCTGGCTTCCGCGTCCGTAAAATTGATGAGTGCGCTGTCGGCGACGTGAATTTCGTTAAGACGTCGTTCGACGCCCGCTGCAAACAGCGCGCGGGGAACCGAGGCGGCGGCGGCCAGCAAGTCATCCTGAAAATAGAACAGCGGCGGCGCTCTAAACGGACTGCGGGACAGCCGGACATGCTTTTCTTCGACATCGGCGATGATGGCGCAATATTCGCCGATCACGCGCCGCTCCGCGTCGTCGCCCCATCGCTCGACCGCGAGCCCGTAAAGCAAAGCGAAGTCGGCCAATGGCGCGCCGAGCTCCTCGGCCAGGTCGGCAGCATTGTCGAAATAGCCGTGGAAGGCCGCCAACCGTCCGCTTGGCAATCTGGCGGGACGCCAGCTCCGGCTCAGCGCTGCCTGGGGTCGAAGCGGCCGATAGGCGAAATGCAGGCCGTCATGTTCGGCCGATCCCGCCCGACCGCCGATGCCTGCACAAAGCGACGCCCCCAAGCGGCGCGAAAGACCCGTTTGTCGGTCGGAAGAGTCGTTCCATGGCCAGGCGAAGGCCAGCATCGAAAGTCAGGATACTTTGTCGAAAGGGTTTGCGACAGGCTTTCGAAGCGCCGACAAGCCCAGTTCAGCTTTTGGCCAATACGGCCTGCGTGACCGGAGTTTGCCTTGAGGCAACGTCCTTTATTTCTCCGATACGTTTGAGTTCGGGCTTGATCCAAGCCCGTTTCGCTATTTCTTTGGTCACGCGACCCCCCACAACTCGTCAGCACGGCACGCTGAATTTAAAATTCTTAAGCAGTCATGTTCTTGATTTCGGATGACTTTGCAAGCGCAACTTGGCAGTCGTGCCGACGGAACAGGCGTGATTATCTCAAACCCCGTCCCCAAGCCTCATCGTCTCGATCCACGGGCCCGGCAGATATCCCAAAATTATTTGGCCGTTCATCTCGACCCAAGCGTGGAGCGCATCTGGCGCATGGCGCAACTGGCTCGGCCGAACGGCGATCACGACCGAATGACCGATAAGTTCGCGCCGAAGCCTCCAACTAAGCGTCATGGCGCGCGGCAGGCATTTTGTCGCGAACGGCAGCCGCCCTGCAGCCCATTCGACATCCGCCGCCAACTGGCTGGCTTCTTCCATCGCCTGCAGGCCGCTTCTCCCCCGCGTGAGGCCAAGGGCCGGGCTCCAGCGATTGAACGGCACCCAACTGACCAGCAACTGCGCCTGGCAAAGCCGCACCATCGCCGCGGCAGTCCGCAACTTGGGTCGCCAAAAATCACCCTTCGGCAATGAGGCCCGCTTCCCTGAGGCGCGCCAGAAGCTCCCCGAGATCGCTGGCGATTATTTGTTCGTCGCCGTCAAAATCCCCACCAAGCGCTGTCGCAAGCGCGCTGCGATCCCGGCGCCCATCGATCAGTCGCCAGACCGCCGCTGCGGTTTCCGTCAACGACAGCAGCTCACCGTTGTCGAGCCGCATGAGGATGATCTCGTCATCGATATCGGCCTCGGTGAAATTGCCGGCCAGCTTTCGGATTGCGCTCACCGCCGCTCCTCTGCCGCGGCGATATGGCGCGCAGCCATCGCTACGGTTTCGGCGAAACAGGCCCGGTCCCACGGGCGCGCGAACCGAAACATGGCGATCTGTTGCGCAAGCCGCGAGCGGTGCTCGAACTGGGCGGCGCGGTCGAACTGGCGCGATACGGCAAACAAATGGGCAGTATAGTGGTCATCCTGGGTTCGAAGGAATCGCTCCGTCCCTGGCAGTCGCTCCATCGCAAGGTGCGTCCCCACTTCCAGAAACGTCAATTCCGCCAGCGGCAATGGCGTCATGACGTCTCCAGCCGGCGCCTGTGCGTAATATTTGTCAACGTCGGTTCCGACTTTCTCCTCCGCACGAGCTCCCGTTAGTTCCAGTGCTTCCGGCGTAAGCTTGAGGCGCTTGTGACCCGGCAGGCAAATGACGATGTCTGGTTCGCCAAGGTCGAGGACCAGCGTATCGTCGCAGAACATTGGTAGTCCAAGCTGGCCAAGCGCGGCGATCAGCGTCGATTTGCCGGAGCCGCTCGGTCCGGTGAAGGCGAACACCTCGCCGCCATGGACCACCGCCGAGGCATGGATGGGAACCAGGCCGTTAATGCAGGCGATTGCCGAATAGACGCTGCCGTTGAGCCATAAATTCTCTTCCGACGCATCGGCCGCGGTATCGCGACAAATGGTAATGCCTTCACCCTTGCTGTAAAAATAGCGGAGGCCCTCCGGCGTGTGCAGCAGGAAGCTGTCGGCCTCCAAATGGCTGTGGCCGGGTTCCAGGCGGCCGCCGAACCGGTCGAGGTCAACTGGACCGTGGCGGACGCGAGTCTCGCGCTCCATCAGTAACTGGGCAGCGGTCTTGGCCATTGGACCCCTGATTGTCGCGCGCCGGCCACCGCGTCAATCGTATTGAAAAGGCGGGTGAAATGGAGCGGGCGAAGGGATTCGAACCCTCGACCCCAACCTTGGCAAGGTTGTGCTCTACCCCTGAGCTACGCCCGCTCTGGCGCTGAGCCGGAGGGCCGGCACGCTTCATGCGGGCTGGCCAACGGCTAGGGTGGAGCGGGCGCCTAGCATTGCCATGTGGGGCGCGCAACCCCCAAGCAGCCGACTTGCCGCCCTCAATGCCGAAGCCCATATTCGAAAGCTATCAACGAGGAGTGGCATGTGGCGACACTGGGCGTGAACGAGGCCGAACGGGCGGAAATCGAGCGCTTCCAGCGCGAGGTTATCGAACCGTCGATGGCCAGCCTGGTCATTCTGGATTTCTGGGCGGAGTGGTGCGGCCCGTGCAAGCAGCTTGGGCCAATACTCGAAAAGGTCGCCGCCGATTATGCCGACAAGGGCGTCATCCTCGCCAAGATCGATGTCGATCAGGACAAGCTGATCGCTGCCCAGTTCAGAATTCAATCGATCCCGACGGTTTACGCCCTTTTCCAGGGACAGCCCGTGGCCGACCTCACCAATTATCGCACCGAAGGGCAGTTGAGGCGAATCCTCGACCAGTTGCTTGCGCAACTGCCGGTCAAGGGCGAGGCCCAGGACCTTGCAACGCAGGTTGAGCCGCTGATCACAATGGCCGAGCAGGTGCTGGCCGACGGCGACGCTCCTCGCGCCGAGAATATCTTCAGCCAGATCCGCGAAATGGACCCGGACAATCCCGTCGTCATCGGAGGTCTCGCCCGGACGATGGTCGAAGGCGGCAGGACGGACGAGGCAAAACAGCTGCTCGATCCGCTGACCGAAGAGCAAAAGAAGCATCCGGCCGTTTCCCGGGCCATCGCCGCTCTGGAAGTGGCGTCGGCGCCGGCGGCCGATATCTCCGCCGAAGAGGCTCGGCTCGCAGCCAATCCCGACGACCATGAAGCACGCTTTGCAATCGCTCAGGCACGAATGGCGGCGGGCGACCGCGACGCTGCCGCCGATGCGTTGCTGAAGATCATTGCCCGCGACAAGGAATGGAACGGCGGCGCCGCCAAGACGCGCTTCCTCCAGATCCTTGAGGCTGCGGGCCTGGAAGATCCTTGGGCCAGAGCGCAGCGCCGCCGGCTCTCGGCGCTATTGTTCACATGATGGGCGCAAACCCAGCGCGGATTCCCCTGTTCCCGCTGGCCGGCGCAATCCTGCTTCCCCGCGCGCAACTGCCGCTCCATATTTTCGAGCCACGGTATCGCGACATGGTCCGGGACGCGCTCGCCGGGCAGGGCCGAATCGGCATGATCCAGCCCCGTTTGGCCTCAATCGATAGCGAGATCATGGAGCCGGTGGAGCTGTTCCATGCCGGATGCCTCGGCGAAATCGTTGCCGCCGAGGAATTGGACGATGGCCGGTTCAACATTGTCCTGCATGGGTCCAATCGATTCCGGCTTATTGCCGAACGCGACCTCGGCACCGCCTATCGGCAGGCGGATGTCGACCTGGCTGCATTCGACGATAGTGAGCCGCCGCCCCTGGCACTGGTCCAGCGGGCGGAAGTCGAGCGCGAAGCGCGGCGATTCGGCGATGCGCTGGGCCTGGCGGTCGACTGGGATGCGGTAGGGCAGTTGGATGACGAGATGCTGGTCAACGCCATCGCCCAGGTCGCGCCATTCGACGTCGGCGCCAAGCAGGCCTTGCTGGAGGAGTCTACCTTGGCCGGGAGAGCCGATCTGGTTGTACAGCTGATGCAATTCCAACGCCTGGCGCCCGGCGGTGCCGACGTCGGCCAGACGCTTCAGTAGGCTTAGATCGGCAAGCCACGGAGCAGCAGCGGCAGGTCCCCGCTGGTGCCGCGAGCCTCGGCCATCAGCCGATCCTTGACCGGGCCGATCCGGTTGATGAGCCCCATGCCGAACCGGCGGACCGTGGACGCCGTCCGCCCTGGAATCCCATAGATCCGGGTCAGGCTGTCCGTGGCCAGGCTGACCATGAAGGTGTCGAGCCCCCGCCAGCGCTGGTAGCGGGTCAGCAGCTGCTGGTCCCCCAGGTCCAGGCCAAGCCGGGCCCCTTCGACCAGCACCTGAGCCAAAGCGGCCGCATCGCGATATCCGAGGTTGACCCCCTGCCCGGCAATTGGATGGATGCCATGCGCTGCGTCGCCGATCAGCGCCAGGCGGTGATCGGTAATCCGGGCGGCGTGATGAAAACCCAGCGGATAGGTCGATCTGGGCGCAAGCAACCCGATCTGCCCAAGGAAACCGCCCATCGCTGCTTCGGCTTCGGCGGAGAAATCCGCGTCGCTCAAGGAGAGGAAACCCGCCGCATCTTCGGCCCTGACCGACCAGACTATCGCCGAGCGGTGGCCGCCCTCAACATCGGTCATCGGCAACAGCGCGAACGGTCCGGAAGGATAGAAGATTTCATAGGCGACATTGTCATGCGGCTGTTCGTGCCGAAGCGTCGAGACGATCGCGCTATGGTCATATTTCCATCGGGCAATGCGGATTCCGGCCGCTTCGCGCATGGGCGAATTGCGGCCCTCGGCGGCGACCAGCAGCGGCGCGCCGATGACCCGGCCGTCTTCGAGGCGGACCGTGACCCCATGATCGCCGCGCTCGACCGCCGCCGCCTTGGCCTTCCACATCAACCAGATATTCTTTCCGGCCTCGGCCCGGGCGAACAGTGCCGCGCGCAAGTGACGATTCTCGTTCATCCACCCGAGGGGCTCGTCGTCATCGCCCGGATCGAACGCCAGCCCACCGGGCTCGAGTCCATCGGCCACTTCGATCCGCCGGATCGGGCAGCCCGGCACGGGAAAATGGTCGCTGATGCCGATCGTGTCGAACATCCGCCTCGACGAGGAACTGAGCGCGCTGGTCCGGCCGTCGAACGCGGCCGTCTTGCGCGTGTCGGGATCGGCAGGATCGACCACGATCGAGGAGAGGCCGCTGGCATCCAGCGCCGCCGCCAGTGCCAGCCCGACAAGCCCGCCGCCCAGGATAATTACATCTGCCCGGTCCATGGGAGCTTCACTAGTCGTCGCATAGGCGAGAGGGAAGCCTTGCCCCCGAGTCCGGCGACAGGCACAATAGAATGCGACTGAAAAGCCGGGGGAATTGACGTCATGGCGACGGCCGCGCAGCGCGCGCAAAAAAAGGATCTGGGACCGCATTGGCGCGATACGCTGGCGGCCTCGATCCGCGGCTTCGTCCGCAAGTCGATTGGCGTTTCGCTGATCGGCCTGTCGGTTGCCGTGGCCATCGCTCTAGTCACGCATAACAGCACCGACCCCAGCTTCACTACCGCGGCCGGCGGACCGCCGACCAATTGGCTGGGGAGTTTCGGCGCCTATGCCAGCGATGCGCTGCTGTTCCTGTTCGGCCCGGCCGCGGCATTGTTCCTGCCGCTGATTGCGCTGATCGGCCTCAGGATGGTGCGGGGCGTAGATACCGGACCGATGCGCCGAGCGCTCCTGGTCGCGGCGCTGGGCGTGGCGCTGATCGGCATCGCGCTCGGCCTTTACGCCGGATCGGCCGTTTCAGGTCTTCCTGCCGGATATGGCGGCGCCCTTGGCCTGGCCGGAGCTTTTGGCGTGGATTCCGCGGTCGAACTGGTCGGCAACCCGCAAGTCCAGGGGCCACTGCGCCTGGCGCTGATGGCGATCCTCGCGCTCGGCGGCTTCGTCATAGGCTGGTTTGCGCTCGGCATCAGGCCGGAAGAGAAACAGTGGGCCGCGGAACGATTCCGTCGGGATGCCAGCCCCGTGCCCCGTCCCCGGCGACGCGAGACGCAGGCCGAAGACGATGAACAGGTCGCGACTCCGCCCCGATCTCGCCCGACGGTGGCGGTTGCTGATCCAGCCCGGCTGATCGCCCCGGCAGCCAAGCCCAATCCCAAGAAAGGCAAGGGCGGCCTGCCTGGCCAGGCCAGCCTGGCGCTCGGCGACAATTATCAGCTCCCCTCTCTCGACCTGCTCGCCCCTGCGCCCGACAAGCCCAAGGGCAATATCGACCGGGCGGGCCTGGAGCGGAACGCCCGACTGCTGGAAAGCGTACTCGAGGATTTCCACGTCCGCGGCGACATCGTCGAGGTCCGGCCCGGACCGGTCGTCACCATGTATGAGCTGGAACCGGCCAGCGGGATCAAGGCCAGCCGCGTCATCCAGCTGGCCGACGACATCGCCCGCAACATGTCCGCCCTGTCGGCCCGCGTCGCGACCATTCCGGGCCGCAGCGTCATCGGCATCGAGCTCCCCAACGCCAAGCGCGAGACGGTGTCGCTGAGCGAGCTGATCGGCAGCCAGGCGTTTGAGGACCAGAACATGTCGCTGCCGCTGATCCTGGGGAAGAATATTTCCGGCGATCCTGTCATTGCCGACATTGCGCCGATGCCGCACCTGCTGGTCGCGGGCACGACCGGATCGGGCAAATCGGTCGGCCTCAACTGCATGATCCTGTCGCTGCTCTACCGGATGAGCCCGGACGAGTGCCGGATGATCATGATCGATCCGAAGATGCTCGAACTCAGCATCTATGACGATATTCCTCACCTATTGTCCCCTGTGGTGACCGAGCCCGGCAAAGCCATCCGCGCGCTCAAATGGACCGTCGAGCAGATGGAGGAGCGCTACCGGATGATGGCCAGCCTCGGGGTTCGCCAGCTGGCCAGCTTCAACGCCAAAATCCGCGACGCCAAGGCCAAGGGCGCCAAGCTCGGCCGCCGGGTCCAGACCGGCTACGACGCGGATAGCGGCCAGCCGGTTTATGAGACCGAAGAGCTTGAATATGAGGTGTTGCCGCAGATCGTGGTGATAGTCGACGAGCTCGCCGACCTGATGATGACAGCCGGCAAGGAAGTTGAATTCCTGATCCAGCGGCTTGCCCAAAAGGCGCGCGCCGCCGGCATCCACCTGATCATGGCCACTCAACGGCCGTCGGTCGACGTCATCACCGGCGTGATCAAGGCCAATTTACCGACCCGCATCAGCTTCCAGGTGACCAGCAAGATCGACAGCCGCACCATCCTTGGCGAGCAGGGCGCCGAGCAACTGCTCGGCAAGGGCGACATGCTTTACATGCCCGGCGGCAAGCAGATCATCCGCGTCCACGGCCCGTTCGTTTCCGACGAGGAAGTCCGCGCCGTTGCCGACCATTGGCGCAAGCAGGGTGTCCCCGACTATGTCCAGGCAGTCACCGAGGAGCCGGAAGACGGTGGCTATCTGTTCGATGGCCAACCGGTCGGCGATGACGATCCCGAAACCCAACTCTACCGCAAGGCGATCCAGATCGTGGCCGAAAGCCAGAAGGCGTCGACCAGCTATCTCCAGCGCCAACTGCGCGTCGGTTACAACAGTGCTGCCCGGCTGATCGAGCGGATGGAAAAGGACGGGCTGGTCGGGCAGCCCGATCATGTCGGGCGCCGCGAGGTGCTGATCGACACCGACGGGCACCCAATCTGAGCCTTAACGACTGGGAACCGGGGGGTTCACGGGGCATTCAAACCTGAAACGCCATATCGGGCGGCAAGTTTTTCGGGAGTTTTGTGATGAATTTTATGAGCAACGTTGCGCGCGCCCTGGTTCCGGTGGCGCTGGTGGCGACGGTCTCCACGGCGGCCCCGGCCGCAACTTCGGGTGACCTCAAGGCGGTGGAGACAAGCCTCACCGCCACTCAGTCCCTGACCGCCAATTTCGTGCAAACCGACGGCAAGGGACGGCAGCTGGCCGGGACGCTCAGCCTGAAACGACCCGGCAAGATCCGTTTTGCCTATGGCGGCGGGGTCAACGCACTGCTGGTCGCCGACGGCAAGACCCTCCACTATCTGGATTATGACGTCGCCCAGCACAGCAAATGGGCGATCGCCAATTCGCCGCTCGCCGTGCTGCTGGCGCCGAACCCGGATCTCGGCCGAATCGCGCGGATCGTTCCGAGCAATAATGCCCAGGTGGTCGTAGTCCGCGCCCGCGACGCGCGGCGCCCCGAATTCGGCACATTGGTGCTGGCCTTCATCCGCAGCGGCGGCGCGCCCGGCGGCCTTCGCCTTGAAGGCTGGACGGCGATCGACGCCCAAAACAAGAAGACCACGGTGCGCCTCAGCAACCAGCGCTACAACGTCGCGGTGCCCGACAGCGCCTTCAGTTTCACCGAGCCCAAACGCAAAAAAGCGTAGCAATCAAAAACTGTTAAGCTTGGCGACAGCTTGGCGAGTATATACATAGGGTTAGATCGGCGCTTACCGGGGTTTCCCCCTGTTACCCGGGTCCGCGACGATCACCTTGCGTGACGAACGCTTGGTCGGCCCTTGCTCCATGCCCCCGGAGCAAGGGCCTTTTAGTTGCCTGCCGGGGGCAGGCAGCTAAAAGGCCCTCCGTACGATTTCCGTAACAGGCCATTCCACGCTCGTGACCACACTCAAGATCGCTTCCTGGAACATCAATTCGATCCGTGCCCGCGCGCAGATCGTCGAACGGCTGCTCGACGAGGAACAGCCCGACATCCTCTGCCTGCAGGAGACCAAGGCCCAGGACCATGTGTTCCCGGCCGAACTGTTTCACTCGCGCGGCTTTGTCCATCACGAGCTCAACGGCCAGAAGATGCATCATGGCGTCGCTATCCTGTCGCGGGTGCCGCTGGGCGATCCCGGTCGCCACGACTGGCAGGATAATGGCGAAGCGCGCCATGTCGGCGCCCGCCTGCCGTGCGGAATCCGGCTTGAAAACGTCTACATTCCAGCCGGCGGCGACATTCCCGACCGCACACAAAATCCCAAGTTCGGCCAGAAGCTCGACTTCATCGAACGAATGACGCGATGGTCGGAAAAGTTGGCTGAGCCGACTTTGATCGTCGGCGATTTCAATATCGCCCCGCTGGAATGCGACGTCTGGAACCACAAGGCGCTGCTTGACGTCGTTAGCCACACGCCGATCGAAGTCGAGACATTGGCCCGGCTGCAGGGAGCCCACGACTGGGTCGACCTGGGGCGCAAGTTCATCCCCGCGCCGGAACGCAATTTCACCTGGTGGAGCTACCGCGCGCAGGACTGGGCGGCGAGCGATCGCGGCCGCCGCCTCGACCATATGTGGTGCTCCCCAACCCTTTCCTCGCAAGTCACCGCCCACCGCGTCCTGGAGCCGTGCCGCGGCTGGGAGCGCCCTTCGGACCATGTCCCGCTGATCGTCGAGCTGTCGGTGTGAGCATGGTATCGCCGATCGAGCGGGCGATCGCCGCGCTGCAGGCGGGCCGTCCGGTCCGGGTCGGCCAGGCCACCATCCTCTCGGTCGAAACTGCCAGCGAAGCGATGCTCGAGCTGCTCGATCCGGACGGATGCGCACCAATTTTGCTAAGCGGTCCGCGCGCGGCAGCGCTTGGCCTCGCCAATGAGCGGGAGGCCGCCAGCCCGGATCACCCGGTCGAAATTCGGCATTGCGAATGGTTGGACCGCGAAGCGGCGCGGGCGCTTGCCGATCCCTCGCGCGATTTCGATCGGGGACCGATCGGGCCGCTCGAAGCGATCACGGTCGAGCATCCCGAATGTTCCCGCGCGGCGCTGACGTTGGCACGGCTCGCCGGCCTGTTGCCCGCGCTGTGGTTGGTAAGTGGCCCGGCCGAAGTATCAATCGACCCGGCGGCGATCGCTGCCGCCACCGCCACGCCCGTCGCGACGATTGTCGCCCGGGCCAAGCTGCCGCTCGACGACTTGCCTCCCAGCCAGATGGTCGCCTTTCGCGACCCGGCCAGCGGGGAAGAGCATGTCGCCTTGGTCATCGGCGCGTTTGGCGGAAAACCGCCCTTGATCCGGCTGCACAGCGAATGCCTCACCGGCGATGTGTTCGGCAGCTTGAAGTGCGACTGCGGCCCGCAACTCAAGGAGGCACTCCGGATTCTCGGTTCCGAAGGCGGCGGGGTCCTCCTTTACCTCCGCCAGGAGGGCCGCGGCATCGGCCTCGCCAACAAGCTCCGCGCCTACGCACTGCAGGACCGCGGGCTCGACACCGTCGACGCCAACCGCCGGCTCGGCTTCGCCGACGACGAACGCAACTATGGCATGGCCGCGGCGATGCTCCGCGCGCTGGGTATCGACCAGGTCAGGCTATTGACCAACAACCCCAACAAGATCGCCGGTCTCGAGCAGGAGGGGATTGAGGTGGTCGAGCGGGTTGCTCATCATATGCCGGTCAATCCGCATAACGCCGATTATCTCGCCACCAAGCGCAAGAAGAGCGGGCACTTAGGCTAGGCCGAGAAGCTCCCGGACCTCATCGAAACTGTTGGCGATTTCGCCCACGCCGCGCGCCCGCAGCCTGTCTTCATGCCCATCGAGGCAATGGGTGCCGGCCGCAAGGCCGATCACTCTCGCGCCCGATGCCAGCGCTCCGATCACGCCCACGTCCGAATCTTCGATGATCACGGCGCGGCCGATGTCGACGCCCAGCTGGCCTGCCGCGTGGAGGTAGATATCCGGCGCAGGCTTGCCTCGGGTGACATGTTCGCGCCCGCTGTAGACGTGCTGGCCGAACGCCTGCGCCAAGCCGAGATGGCGCAGATGGCCGGAAAGCCATCTGGTCGAGCTGGACGATGCGACCGCGATCGGCAGGTCGATCGGAAGCGACTGCACGAAATCGACGGCGCCGGCCACCGCACGCACTCCTTCGCGTAGCGCCGTGATGCTCTGCTCTCTGCGGCGCTCATGAAATTCCTGCGGCAGCGGCACTCCGATCCGGCCTTCGATGACGGCGATGAAATCCGGCCCGCTCAAGCCGACATAATGTTTGAGCGCCTCCTCGACCGTCGTCCGATGGCCGAGATCGGTCAGCAACTCGGCGAGCTGCCTGTTGCCTTCAAACTCGCTCTCGAGCAGCACGCCGTCGAAGTCGAAAATGATCGCGTCGAAGCCGGCCATCAATCCTCGAACAGGGCCGAACCGACCCGGACAGCCGTCGCCCCCAGCATCACTGCGGTCGTAAAATCACTCGACATGCCCATGCTGAGTCCGGTGACGCCATGCCGCCGGGCGAGTTCGGCAAGCAGCGCAAAATAGGGGCCCGGCTGCCGACCGAGCGGCGGCATCGCCATCAGTCCGGAAAACGGCAGGGGAGAGGCACGTACCTGCTCGAGGAATGGCGGCAATCCAGCGATCGTCACGCCGCCCTTCTGCTCTTCGGCGCCAATATTCACCTGGACATAGACGTCGGGAAATCGCCCCGCCTTGTTGCCGGCCGCGACCAGCGCATCGAGCAGCGAAGGCCGGTCGAGCGAATGGATTGTATCGAACAGCTCGACCGCTTCTTCCGCCTTGTTGGACTGTAGGCGGCCGATCATGTGCAGCCTGATCCCGGGATGATCGCGTCGCAGTGACGGCCATTTCTCGGCTGCTTCCTGGACCCGGTTTTCGCCGAACTCCGTCACTCCGGCGGCAATCAGCGGCTCGATTTGTTCGACGCCGCGCTGCTTGGTCACTGCCACCAGCGTCACATCCCCGGCCTTGCGCCGCGCCGCCTTGGCTGCCCGGGCAATCTGGTCGCGGACGTCGGCAATTCGGGTTGCGGGCTCTGACATGACCGGCGCTATAGGAAGCGCGATGGCGGCGAACCAGCCCTTATGGCCGTGGCAATGGCTGATGACCGACGAGCGGCTCGGCGACCGGTTGTGGGAAGCGGTCGGCCATCTGCCCGGCGGCGCGGGGATCATCTTCCGTCATTATCGACTGCCCGATTCCGACCGGCTGGCGCTCGGCCTGCAGGTGGCGCGACTGGCAGGTGCGCGCAACCTGGCGCTGGGCGTTGCCGGGAGCCGCCAGCTGGCCGAGCGACTCGGCGCATCCCTGGTTCACAATCCGGACGGGCCCGGCGACCTGCCTTGTTCGATGGCGGTTCACGACGAGACCGAGGCTCGCGCGGCGAACGAAGCGGGCGCCGTGCTGGCGTTCGTCGCCCCGATATATGCCACAAAATCTCATCCTGGCCGCCCGCCGCTGGGACCGGAACGCGCGATGGAACTTGCCGCCCTGGCCGGATGCCGGGCCATTGCGCTGGGAGGAATGGATCAGACGCGGTTCGACGCTTTGGGCGAACGCGGCTTCTACGGGTTTGCGGGAATCAGCTGCTGGCTTAGAACTTGAAGGCAGTGCCGACGTAGACCGCCTTGCTGTCGCGGTGCGTATCGGCCAGCGCCGGGATCTGGTCACGCTCGACCTTGTAGCGAACGCCGCCGGTCAGGGCGATGTTGCGACTGATACTGTAGGACCCGCCGACATCCAGCGAATAGCTGTCGGGACGGGCCAGCGGGACGATGCGATTCTCGTTGCGCTCGCCGCCGACCGCTACCCGGCCGGTGAATTTCTTGAGGTTGTAGCTAACCCCAACCACCGCGGTCTCGCGGCTACCGATTGCTGGATCGAAGCTGGTCGACTTGGTGACGTCGCCGGCAACGGCCAGCCGCTTCCAGCCCACCGCTACTCCCAAATCATATTGCGCCGGAGCGAGGCCGCTCACCGCCGAGGCCACTGCGACGTCGACCGGACGCGACGGGCTCGGCGCGCCGCGGGCTCGCAGCGCGACTCGCAGCTGCGACGGACGACCCTTGGCGGCCGCCGGAGTGAATTTGAAATCGGCGATCGAAGGACCGCGATTGGCGAACAATGCCGCCAGCCGCGGATCAGCCGATGCCGGGGTGAAATTGGAAATCTTATCGAAACTCAAGGAGATAGCGGGCGGGCGTTGCTTGCCCGCGGCGGCAAGTCCAATCGTCGGAGTCATGACAATAGCCGAAGCGGCCAGCGCGAGCGCCAGCTTTCCGCCTGTCATGAATTCCCTGTTGGACACGCGTCAAGGACTCCTGTTCGAATCTGGATATAGGCTTTCGAAGCTGTCGGTTCCATGACTGGATTCGATTCAGCCGCGCCCTGTTGCGCGGAGTCCACAAGATTCCGGGGTTGAACCCTTGATTCTGTCGCTTGCCGGGACGGTGCCAGCATCTATAACGCCTCTCAACCCCTGCCTTGTTCGCAAAGAGAGAGTCTATGTCCCGCCTGAGCCTTCCCCTTATTGCCCTGGTCGCTGCCGGCATCGCCCTGCCGGGTTGCTCGAAGAACAAGGATATTCCGATCGAGCTGGCGCCGTCGCGGATGACCACAATCGGCGTCAACAGCTATTTGTGGCGGGCTGCGGTCGACACATTGTCGTTTGCGCCGCTGATCACCGCCGACAGCAATGGCGGAGTGATCGTCACCGACTGGTACGCCAATCCCAACACTCCCGGGGAACGGGTCAAGCTGACCGTGTCGATCCTCGACCAGGACCTACGGGCCGACGCATTGCGCGTCGCCGCCAGCCGCCAGGTCAACCAGAATGGCGTGTGGGTCGACGCGCCGGTAGCGGCAGCGACCGTCCAGAAGCTGGAGGACATCATCCTCACCCGGGCACGCGATCTTCGCCGCAGCACCGTCGGCGGTTAAGGCTATCGAGCAATGACGGACCGCTTCGATCCGGCGGTTGCCGACCGGCGCTGGCAGCAGCGCTGGGCGGAGGCCGGAAGCTTTCATGCCGACAGCAATTCGGCCAAGCCCAAGGCCTATGTGCTGGAGATGTTCCCTTATCCGTCGGGGCGCATCCACATGGGCCACGTCCGCAACTATACCATGGGCGATGTGCTGGCCCGCTTCCGCCGGATGCAGGGCTTTGAGGTGCTTCACCCGATGGGCTGGGACGCGTTCGGCATGCCGGCCGAAAATGCGGCGATGGAGAAAAAGGTCCATCCCGGCGCATGGACACGTCAGAACATCGCCGCCATGCGCGAGCAGTTGCAGCGGATCGGCTTTGCGCTCGACTGGAGCCGCGAGCTCGCGACCTGCGAGCCCGACTATTATGGCCAGGAGCAGGCGCTGTTCCTTGACCTGATGGATGCCGGGCTGGTCACCCGCAAGGAGAGCGAGGTCAATTGGGATCCGGTCGACATGACCGTGCTGGCCAATGAACAGGTGATCGACGGCAAAGGGTGGCGATCCGGCGCGCCGGTCGAGCGCAAGAAGCTCAGCCAATGGTTTCTCAAGATCACCGACTTTGCCGAAGAGCTGCTGGAAGGCCTCGACGGCCTCGATGAATGGCCCGACAAGGTTCGGCTGATGCAACAGAACTGGATCGGCAAGAGCCAGGGCCTGCAATTCTGCTTCCGCCTGGCGTCCAGCCTGCCCGGCGGCGTGTGCGACATCGAGGTGTTCACCACTCGTCCCGATACTATCTTCGGCGCCAGCTTCGTGGCCATTTCGCCCGGCCATCCGATCGCCGAGGCGCTTGCAGCAGAGCGGCCCGATGTCGCGGATTTCATCGCCAAGGCCAGTGCCGGCGGCACCAGCGCCGCGGAGATCGAGACCGCGGAGAAGCTGGGCTTCGACACGGGCCTGGAGGTGGTCCATCCGTTCGACGACGATTGGCGCCTGCCAGTGTGGATCGCCAATTTCGTGTTGATGGATTACGGCACCGGCGCGCTCTACGGCGTTCCCGGGCACGACGTTCGCGACTTTGAGTTCGCGACTAAATATAAGCTGCCGATCCGCCGGGTCGTCGCCACCGCCAGCGATGGCGCTTCGGCCCCTGTTACGGAGGCCGAGACCGACCCTGGCATCGCGGTCAATTCGCAATTCCTCGACGGGCTCAGCAGCGAACTGGCCAAGGCCGAAGTCGTCCGCCGGGCGGAAACAGCCGGCTGGGGCCAGGGCAAGACCCAGTATCGCCTGCGTGACTGGGGCGTATCGCGCCAGCGATACTGGGGCACGCCGATTCCGGTGATCCATTGCGAGAGTTGCGGCCCGGTCGGCGTGCCGCGGGACCAGCTGCCGGTTGTCCTGCCCGAGGATGTCAGCTTCGACGTCCCCGGCAACCCGCTGGACCGTCACCCGACCTGGACCAAGGTGAACTGCCCCAGCTGCGGAAGCGCGGCTCGCCGCGAAACCGACACGCTCGACACCTTTGTCGACTCAAGCTGGTATTTCATTCGCTTCGCCAGCCAGCCGGACAATCAGCCGTTTGACCGCGCCGAGGCTGAAAAATGGCTGCCGGTCGGCCAATATATCGGCGGCGTCGAGCATGCGATTCTGCACCTGCTTTATGCCCGTTTCTGGACCCGGGCGCTCGAGCGAATGGGCAAGATCTCGGTCAAGGAGCCGTTCAGGGGCCTATTCACCCAGGGGATGGTAACCCACGAGACCTATGAGAGTCCCGATGGCCGCTGGCTCAACCCCGACGAGGTCGATGTCAGGGAGGGCGGCGCACTGGTCGAGCGGGCGACCGGCGCCGAGGTCCGTCGCGGCCGGGTCGAGAAAATGTCCAAGTCCAAGAAGAATACGGTCGATCCGGAACCGATCCTCGACCGCTACGGCGCCGACGCGGTGCGCTGGTTCATGCTGTCGGACAGCCCGCCTGAGCGCGACCTGGAATGGTCGGAGGGCGGGATCGAGGGCGCTGCCCGGTTCGTCCAGCGCGTTTGGCGGTTGGTCCTGTCGCCGGCCGGCAATGAAGGCGAGGATACGGCGCTTCAGAAGAGGGTCCACCGTACGATCTCGGCGGTGGGAGAGGCCATCGAGGGATTGCAGTTCAACAAATCGGTCGCAGCGCTCTACGAGCTGACCACCGCTATCGAAAAGGCCAGGCCTTCCGCCACTCGCGACGAGGCGATCCGTACGTTACTGCTATTGGTTGCTCCGGGTGCGCCGCACCTCGCCGAGGAAGCATGGGCGACGCGTGGCGAATCCGGAATGATTGCGGATGCGGCCTGGCCGACCTTCGACCCGGCAATGCTGATCGATGACGAAGTGACCATTGCCGTACAGGTCAATGGCAAGCTTCGCGAGACGATGACGGCCCCGCGCGGCATCAGCCGCGAGGATGCCGAGGCGATGGCCCTGGCGCTGCCAAAGGTTCAGTCGCAGCTCGGCGGCGGGACGCCGCGCAAGGTGATTGTGGTTCCCGACCGGCTGGTCAATATCGTCGCATGATCCGTGCCGTCGCCTTCGCCCTGTTGCTTCTGCTCGGCGCCTGCGGGCTCCAGCCGATGTACGGCGGGGGTTCGACCGGGCACGTCACAACCGGTCTCGGCACGATCCAGGTTGCCCCGATCCCGGATCGAGCCGGGTGGCTGGTTCGCAATGCACTAGTCGATCGCCTGGGCGGCGAGGTGCCCGACCCGGCCTATCGGCTTGAGGTCGAGCTCGACGACAATATCACCTCGTTCGGCATTCGCGGCGACAGTGCGGCCACGCGTGAGCGCCGGACGCTTCGGGCTCGTTATCGGCTGGTCGATTTGAAGACCGGCGAGGTGGTGTTGGATGCGACTGCCGGATCCGACGCCGGAATCGACATCGTCAGCTCGGAATATGCCACAGTTGCCGCCGAGCAGACCGCACAGGAGCGGCTGGCCCAAGTGATTGCCGACCAGATGGTTTCGCGCCTGGCCCTGTTCGTCCGCCATTCCGGCGGGCGATGAAAACGGTTCGGGGAAGCCTGCCGAAGGCGCTTGATCGGCCCGATCCGGCCATTCGCTTCTATCTGTTCCATGGCCCCGACGAAGCTGGCTCGCGCGCGCTTGCCGGCCAATTGCTGAAGGGGCTCGGCAACGCCGATAAATTCGTGGTGCTTGGTCAGGCCGTCAAGACTGACCCGGCGGCGCTGGCGGATGAAGCTGGCGCCATGTCGCTGTTCGGAGGCAAGCGCGCGATTTGGGTGGAGCCTGCCGGGGATGAAATTGCCGATGGGGTCGAAGCGCTACTCGATGCGCCAGCCTGCGAGAGCTCCGTCATCGCCATCGCCGGATCTCTTCGCAAGACATCGAGCCTGCTCAAACTGGCCGAAGCGCACCCATCCGCCTTGGCGCACATCAGCTACGTGCCCGAAGGGCGAGATCTCGATAGGTTGATGGTTGACCTTGGCCGCGAACACGGCCTGCGAGTGTCACCTGACATTGCCCGCCGGATTGCGGCATCGGTAGCTGGCAACCAGGCAGTCGCGTCCCAAGAGCTGGCCAAATTCGCGCTCTATCTCGAAGCCGACTCCTCTCATCCCCGCGATCTGGATCCGGAAACGGTCGACCTGCTGGGCGGGGATTCGGCCGATGCTGACCTGATGAAGCTCGGCGACCTGGCACTGGCCGGGCGGATGGACGCCTTGCTCGAGGAGTTGGCGCGCCTTCCGCATGGCGGGTCGGAAGCGGTGCCTGTCTTGCGCGCACTGCAGCGGAGGCTGCTGATGCTGGCTCCGTTGTGCGCCCGGATTTCACGCGGAGAACGAGTGGACGCCGTCATGACGTCAATGGGTAAGGCGTTGTTCTGGAAGGATAGACAGCTGATAGAGCGGCTTCTTTCGACATGGCCGGCGGAACGTTTGGCCGAAGTGGCGTCGCGCGTGTCGGCGCTGGAGCGGCAAATCATGTTGCGTCCGCTCGATGATCAGGCGGCGCTTGGCGAAATGCTGGTCGGAATGGCTCGGGCCGCCAATCGCGGTCGCTAGATTGGTTCCCCGCTAAGCCTCTGGCAAATCAGGTCGAGCTGGTCGAGCGTACTATAGTGAAGAGAGACCGATCCGCCGCTCTTGCCATGGGAGACCTTGACCCGAACTCCCAACAAATCGCTCAATTGGCGCTCGAGCGCGGCCAGATCGGCATCCACGGGCCGCTGATAATTGCGAGCGGATGCCCGGCCGATGTCGCTGCCGGGGCCTGGCCTGACTTTCTTGGCCAGATGCTCGGCTTGGCGCACGGACAGGTCGCCAGCGACAATTTCATTGGCCAAGGCTTCAGGGTCCGGAGCTGTCGCGATCGCCCGCGCATGGCCCATACTGATATCGCCTCGCATCAGCATTAGGCGCACCGAATCGGGCAACTCGAGCAAGCGCAACAGGTTGGCAATATGGCTCCGCGACTTGCCGACCAGCTTCCCAACGACCTCTTGGCTGTGACCATAGCCGCTGATCAGCCGCCGATAGGCTTCGGCCTCTTCGATCGCGTTCAAATTCTCGCGCTGGATATTTTCGATCAGCGCCACTTCGGCCCGCGATTCCTCATCGAATTCGCGAATTATGGCAGGAATTTCATGAAGTTGAGCGCGCTGGGCAGCCCGCCAGCGGCGTTCGCCCGCAACCAGTTCATAACCCTCGTCTACGGGCCGAACCAGGATCGGCTGGAGCACACCGCGCTCGGCAATCGAGGCTGCCAGCTCGGCCAGCGCCTGGTCGTCAAATAGCTGCCGGGGTTGCGCGGGATTGGGCCGGATCCGGGCAATTTCAATGGGGCGGACCCCGCCGTCCGACGTGGTCGGGATGTCGGTCCTGATTCGCGCCGAATCGTCAATCAGCGCGCTTAGCCCGCGTCCAAGGCCGGTTGCCTTCTTCATGCCGCGACCGCCTCCACGCCGGGCAGCCTCGCCATGATTTCCCGCGCAAGGCGCACATAAGCCTCGGATCCCGGACAGCGGAGGTCATAGATGAGGGCAGGAAGGCCATGGCTCGGCGCCTCGGACAGCCGCACGTTTCGTGGCACGACGGTTTCGAAAACGGATGCGCCGAGGCAGGCTCGAACATCTTCGGCTACCTGCTGCGAAAGATTGTTGCGGCGGTCGAACATGGTCAGCGCCACGCCGAGGATCGACAACTCCGGATTATAGGCGAGGCGAATCCGCTCAACCGTCTGCAAGAGCTGGCTAAGTCCTTCTAATGCAAAGAATTCACACTGCAGCGGGACCAACAGCTGGCGCGACGCGACCAGCGCGTTGACGGTCAATAGCCCCAGCGAAGGCGGGCAATCGAGCAGGCAAATATCCCACCGGCCTGGGGGGACCTCATCGAAAGCCTGAGCCAGACGGTGCGTGCGGTCTTCCATTGCGACCAGCTCAACCTCGGCGCCGGACAGGTCAACGGTCGCCGGCAGCAGCTCCAGCCGCGGGACCCTGGTTGCCATCGCGGACTCGACGATATTCGCCTCGCCGAGTAGCACGTCATAGGTCGAACGTTCCCGGGCGGCCCGGCCGATGCCGAGGCCGGTAGAGGCGTTGCCTTGGGGATCGAGGTCGACCAGCAGCACCTTCCAGCCGATTGCCGCGAGCGCGGTTGCCAAATTGATCGCGGTGGTTGTCTTGCCGACCCCCCCCTTTTGATTGGCGACTGCGACACGAATCATCGCTTCCCCTTCCGCTGGACATGCTCGGCGATCACAATGGCCGACGCGGGATGCGTCAGGCTCGGAACCAGGCGAAAGCCACCCTGCCACGTCTGCTTCGCCTCATCCAGTTCCGATTTGGCCGACTCGCCCTTGGGGAGCACCCATTTCGTCTCGCTGTGGGCCAGATGCCACGCCATGCCGAAAAATTTGCCCAGGCGCGCCACGGCGCGAGCGGTGATAAAGTCATACTTGCCGTTCAGCTGTTCGACCTTGCAATCCGCGACCGTCACATCGCCAAGTCCCAGCTCAGAGATAGCGCGGCGAAGAAATTCCGCGCGCAGGCGCCGTGGTTCGTTCAGGGTCATTGGCCTGCCGCCGAGAATGGCAATCACCATGCCGGGTAATCCCGGGCCAGATCCGATGTCGCACCAGCTGCCTGGGGTCTCGGTCACCCCGAGTATTTGAGCGCCGTCGAGAATATGACGGTTCCAGATATCGGCCACTGAACTCGGCGAAATCAGATTCTGGTGCTGATTTTCATCCAGGAGCAGGGCGACATAGCGGTCGAGCCGGTCAGCTGTTTCACGTGAAACATCCGATCGCAGCCTGTCTGGAAGGCAAGCGAGGACAGATGCCCATCGCGCACTTGTTTCCGTCATGCCGCCTGGCGAACCAGGGCGAAGTGCAGCGCCGAAAGGGCCGCCGGAGTAACGCCTGCAACGCGCCCGGCCTGGTCGAGATCGGCCGGGGAAGCGGCATTCAATCTTTCCTGCATTTCGCTTGATAATCCAGGCACTTGGGTGAAGTCGAATTGTGGCGGAATGGCCAGCTTGCGATCCCGTGTGCGCGCCGCAAGCTCACTGGCGAGCCGGGTCAAATAAGGTGCATAGATAGCATCGTCCAACGCCTCATTGGCCGCTGGGCCGTTCCCGAGGCGCAAACGAATCCGTTCGATGAGATCGTCGCGCCGCGCCCAATCCGAGAGCGGCTTGCGGGAAGGTCCATCCAGGCCCAACTCAGCACCGGCGATCCTTTCGTCCAGCGCCGCGGTTGCCTTCGTTTTGGCGTCGAGATGGTCACGCACACGGCCAGCCTGGTCATCATCCAGCGCGCCAAGATCAATGGCCATTGGCCCCAGGCGCGACACCGCATTGTCGGCTCGAAGGTAGAGCCGATATTCAGACCTGGCCGTAAGCATCCGGTAAGGCTCGCTCGCCCCCTGAAGCGTGAGGTCGTCGACCATCACTCCAATATAGGAGGTGCCGCGATCGAAACGCGCTTCGGCCACCCCGAGCGAAATCGCTGCGGCATTCAGCCCCGCCACCAGGCCCTGAGCCGCGGCCTCCTCATAGCCCGTCGTTCCATTAAGCTGGCCGGCGAACAACAGGCAGCCGATTTCCCTGTGCTGCAATGTCGGCTCCAGCCTACGCGGATCCGCATATTCATACTCGACGGCATAGCCAGGCTGGACGATTTCGCATCGCTCCAGCCCGGATATGCTGCGCACCAGTCCCAATTGGACATCCGTGGGCAGCGACGTGGAAATTCCATTGGGGTAGACGAGCCGGCTATCCAGGCCCTCGGGTTCGAGAAAGATCTGGTGCCCATCGCGGTCGCCGAAACGATGAACCTTGTCTTCGATCGATGGACAATAGCGCGGCCCCCTACCCTCGATTGCCCCGGCAAATAGCGGCGACCGGCCGAGTCCGGCACGAATGACGTCATGACTTCGTTCATTAGTCCTTGTAATTGCACAGCTTAACTGCGGCTGTGGCTTTGGGTTGGCGGCCAGGGCCATGGTCCAGGCGTCGCGGTCGCTTGGCTGAGCTTGAGTGCGGACCCAGTCGATCGTCTTGCCATCGAGGCGAGGCGGAGTGCCGGTCTTCAGCTTCGCCTGCGCCAATCCCAACTCGCGTATCTGGCCAGCCAGCGCATTGGACGCTTCGCCGCCCTGCCGGCCCCCTGACCAGCGTTCCTCGCCCCTGAACATGGTGGCGTCAAGAAACGTGCCGGTAGCAAGGACGACCGCCCTGGCATCGAGCGTCGATCCGTCCGCCAACTCGACGCCGTTTACCGCCGATCCGTGCATTCGAAGCGCGATGGCCTCTCCTTCGATCAGGCGCACGCCTGCCTCGCGAACGAGCTCGGCCACCGCCCGGCGATACAATGCGCGATCAGCCTGGACTCGTGGTCCGCGCACGGCACTTCCCTTGCTGGCGTTGAGCATCCGGCGATGAATCGCGGCGCGGTCGGCCGCGCGGGCCATGATCCCGCCCATCGCATCGACCTCGCGGACCAAGTGCCCCTTGCCGACGCCGCCGATCGATGGATTGCACGACATCTGGCCAAGGTCGTCGGTTCGGAAAGTCAGCAGCGCCACACGCGCGCCGCGACGCGCTGCGGCGCATGCAGCTTCACAACCGGCGTGACCGCCGCCGATGACCAAAACGTCGAACATCAGCCGCCCATACAGACGACTGCCTCAACCCTCAACGTTTCACGTGGAACGCGCATCGCAGGATTGCCGGGGGCATCCCGCAGAGCGCAATCATTTACCCAGGCAAAAACGCGCGAACAGCGCATCGAGCAGATCCTCAACGCCTGCCCGTCCGGAGATGCGGTCAATTGCCAGGCGCGCTACCCGCAATTCTTCTGCGATCAACACCGGATCGTCCAAATCCGCAGCCCGGCTTAGCGCCGACTGGCCCTCCGCCAGCAAGTCGTGCTGCCTCCGATCCAGCGCCAGTTCGTCGGCCGTGGGCAGCAATTGCCTGCCCCGTTCAACCAACTCCCTCATCAGCTCGGCACCGCCCTGCCCAGTCACTACCGAAACAGGCAGACCCTCTGCACTGCCGCCTAGATCGGTCTTGGCAGAGATCTGGATGACGCCGGGACGGTCCGGCGCTTGGCGCGCCTCGCCGAGCCAGAGCAGCAGCTCCGCCCGCTCGGCTTCGCCTCGAGCCCGTTCGATGCCGATCGTCTCCACCACGTCGTCCGATTCGCGCAGCCCGGCAGTATCGACCAGCACGAAAGGTATGCCATCGATCGCGATCGGGACTTCGATCAGGTCGCGCGTAGTTCCCGGGATATGGGTGACAATGGCTTTTTCACTTTGCGCTAACATATTGACCAAGCTGGATTTTCCGGCATTCGGAGGGCCGGCCACGGCTACCCGGATGCCATCTCTCAGCGGTTCGATACGGGGGGAATCGACCAGCTGCGACATGTCGCCCCCAAGCAACCTTATGTCCGGACGAAGTTGAGCGTCGCCCGATCCTTCTTCCTCGTCGGCATAGTCGATCGCGACTTCCGCTCTTGCGGACAACTCCAGCAGTCGGTCGCGCCACCCGTCCAGGCGCCGTCGCAATTCGCCACCGGCCCGCGCCATGGCCGATCGGCGCTGGAGTTCGGTCTCGGCCGCCAACAGGTCAGCCAAACCCTCCGCCTCAGTCAGGTCGATCCGCCCATTGGCCAATGCCCGCCGGGTAAACTCACCAGCTTCGGCTTGACGCACTCCCGCCTGGGAGATCAACGCGTTGATCAGTGCATCAATCGTGGCCCGGCCACCATGGCATTGATATTCAACGATATCTTCGCCCGTCGCGCTGTTCGGCGCGTCAAATCGCACGACCAGTGCCTCATCGATCAGCGCTCCATCGCGCGGGTCGGTCAAGCGGCGCAAAACCGCCTTTCGCGCAGCGGGAACTGGTCCAACAAGCGCCTCCGCCGCGGCAAATGCATCCGGCCCGCTTGTCCGGACCACGGCAATGGCGGCCGGCGGCCTGCCACTCGAAAGGGCGACAATCGTGTCGTTCACAGCAATCGCAATCGCAGGCGGCCGTCGAAACCGCAACCGATCAGGCGAACAGCCGTCCTACGCCCACCTCAGGGTGGATCCAGCCGTCATAGATCATCTTGAGCGCGACATAGAGGATGACCGCTAGGCCGGCATAGGCGATCCAGCGATACCGCTCGATGTAACGGGCGATGAAATTGGCAGCGAGCCCCATCAAGGCGACCGCAAAGACCAGGCCGACGATCAGGATGCCGGGATGGTCGCGCGCCGCACCCGCGACAGCCAACACATTGTCCAGGCTCATCGACACGTCGGCAATCGCCACTGCCCATGCCGCGGCGGCGAAGCTCTTCGCGGGTCGAAGGCCCGATCGCTCGTCACCAACTATCTCTTCGGAGCCCGGCGAACATTCGTGCGGCGCGCGCAGGTCCCGCCACATCCGCCAGCTGACCCACAGCAACAGCAGGCCGCCAACTAGGATCAGGCCGATGACCTGCATCAACTGGGTGACGATCAACGCGAACAGGATTCGCAGCACCAGCGCGGCGGCGACTCCAATCACAATCACCTTCTTGCGCTGCGCGGCAGGCAGGCCTGCTGCCAACGCTCCGACCACGATCGCATTGTCGCCGGCCAGCACCAGGTCGATCATCAGCACCTGGACAAAGGCGGCAAAGGCGCCCGGCTCGGTGATGTTGGCGAAATCCTTGGCGATCGCGCCCCACATGTCGGCGAAACCGGCGAGGGCGGCAATGACCGCGGCGATCATCATCAACCCGATGTCTATCAACGCGATGCCCTGTTCCTGCTGAACCAGCTCGGCGGATGCGAAGCCCATCACCAGTCCCTCTTTATCAAAGTCCAAGCGCGTTTCTTAGGCCGAGCACATGCTCCCCGCCGACCCAGCCTTCATAGATCATGTTGAGGCCGACATAGAGAATGACGACCAGGCCGATGTAGTTGATCCAATGATGGCGCTGGATCAGCCGTGCCACATAATTTGCCGCAAATCCCATGAAGAGGACCGAAAAGGTCAGGCCGACAAACAGCAAGGCCGGATTGTCGCGGGCTATCGACGCCACCAGCAGAACATTGTCGAGGCTCATGCTAAGATCGGCGATGGTGATCTGGATCGCCGCTTGCAGGAAGGTCTTGGTCGCCGGCGGACCTTCGACTTCAGGAGTGTCGGGGTCGTCGTGGGTCACCTGCGGCGCGGGATGCAACTCCTGCCACATATTATAGGCCACCCACATCAGCAGCAGCCCGCCTGCGAACACCAGGCCCGTGACCCTGAGCAACTGCGTCGCCAGCACCGCGAAGGTGATGAGGAAAACCAGCGCCATGCCGACGCCCAGCATCAGGACGCGCTTGCGTTCCCTTGGCGGCAGACCCGCCGCCAGCGAGCCCATGATCACGACATTGTCGCCGGCCATGGTCAGGTCGCCGACGATGATCTGGCCGAGCTTGGCCATGCCGGTCGCGGTAAAGATGCTGGAGAAACTGAACCCGCTAATCATGGGCGCCTAACGTTGCCCAGGCGTTACTGGTTCATCGAGGCGAAGAAATCCTCGTTCGACTTGGCGTCCTTCATCTTGTCGAGCAGGAACTGCATGGCGTCGACCGTGCCCATCTGCATCAGGATCCGGCGCAGGACCCACATCTTCGACAGCTTGCCCTGGTCGACCAGCAGCTCTTCCTTGCGGGTGCCGGACTTGCCGACGTCAAGGCTCGGGAAGATGCGCTTGTCGCTGACCTTGCGGTCGAGCACGATTTCGGAATTGCCGGTGCCCTTGAACTCTTCGAAGATCACCTCGTCCATCTTCGATCCGGTATCGATCAGGGCCGTGGCGATGATCGACAGCGAGCCGCCTTCCTCGATATTGCGCGCGGCGCCGAAGAAGCGCTTCGGCCGCTGCAGCGCGTTTGCATCGACGCCGCCGGTCAGCACCTTGCCCGAGCTCGGCACGACCGTGTTGTAGGCGCGGCCGAGGCGCGTGATGGAATCGAGCAGGATCACAACGTCCTTCTTGTGCTCGACCAGGCGCTTGGCCTTTTCGATCACCATTTCGGCGACCTGGACGTGTCGCGACGCCGGCTCGTCGAACGTCGAGCTGATCACCTCGCCCTTCACGCTGCGCTGCATGTCGGTGACTTCCTCGGGCCGCTCGTCAACCAGCAGCACCAGCAGGAACACTTCGGGGTGGTTGTCGGTGATCGCCTTGGCGATGTTCTGCAGCAGCACGGTCTTGCCGGTGCGCGGCGGAGCCACGATCAGCGCGCGCTGCCCCTTGCCCTGCGGAGCGACGATGTCGATCACCCTGGCGGACTTGTCCTTCTGGGTCGGGTCGGTGCTGTCGAGGGTCAGTTTTGAATCGGGGTAGAGCGGGGTCAAATTGTCGAAATTGACGCGATGCCGAACCGCTTCGGGGTCGTCGAAATTGATCTGGGTGACCTTGGTCAGCGCGAAATAGCGCTCGCCGTCCTTGGGACCGCGAATTTCGCCCTCGATCGTGTCGCCCGTGCGCAGGCCGAAACGGCGGACGACGTTGGGCGCGACATAAATGTCGTCGGGTCCGGCAAGATAATTGGCCTCGGGGCTGCGCAGGAAACCGAAGCCGTCATTCAGCACCTCGATGGTGCCCATGCCGTTGATTTCGGCGCCGCTTTCGGCCCGGACCTTGAGGATGGAGAACATCAGGTCCTGCTTGCGCATCGTCGATGCGCCCTCGATCCCCATTTCCTCGGCTTGCGCAACGAGTTCGGCGGGCGATTTCTGCTTGAGGTCCTTGAGATGCATTAAGTCTGTCTTTCGAAGATATAAGATTGGAAATTCAAATGTTTGCGGCAGGACGCCGCGAAAGGGATGGGAAGCACCGGCGGGGAAAGGAGAGTCGGGCCGATGCAGCCGTCTTGAGCTAGGGCTTAAGACCCCCTGCCGGAGGAAGTCAACGGCCTTAAAACGGCCGCACGATCACCAGCACGACGATCAGCGCGGTGAGGATGCCTGGCACTTCGTTCATCAGCCGCAGCTTCTTGTCGTTGAGTTCGCGATGGCCGCCCGCCAGTTTCCGGCCGTAGGCTCCGATCCAGCCCTGATAAGCGGTTAGCAGCAACACCAGCGCGAGTTTGGCGGTGAACCAGTACTGACCCCAGATGTTGAGGTGAATCGCCAGCATGAGGCCGAGCAACCACACCAGCAGCATCGCCGGGGCGAGGATCACCGTGCGGGCCTTGTCCTCCCGTTCGATCCAGGCGCGGTCTTCAGCCGATCCCGGTGTCGTGGCCTGATGGTGGATGTAATAGCGCGGGACGATGAACAGTCCGGCGATCCAGAAGATGACGAAAGTGATGTGGGCCGCCTTGACCCACGGATAGGCGAGCCCAAGAAACCCTTGATATTGGCTGAGCATGCCTGAGCCCTACCCCTTCACCAGCGCAACCAGCTGCTCGACATGCGCGATCGGCGTCGTCTGCTGGATCCCATGGCCCAGGTTGAAGATGTGGGGGCGGTCGCCCAGTGCGTCAAGGATGCGCTTCACGGCGCTCGCCAATTCCTCCCCGCCGGCGATCAGGGCCAGCGGATCGAGATTGCCCTGAACCGGTAGGCCGGCCGGCAATTCACTCGCCGCCCAGGCCGGATCGACCGTCTCGTCGAGGCCGACCGCATCGACGCCCGTTTCCGCCGCATAGGCGCGAAGCTTGCCGCCGGCGCCTTTGGGAAAGCCGATGATCGGCGTATCGGGATGACGCTTTTTGAGCTCGCCGACGATTCCCGCGGTTGGGGCGACGACGTAGCGCTCGAACTGGGCCGGGGACAGGCTTCCAGCCCAACTGTCGAACAATTGCACCGCATCAACCCCGCACTCGATCTGCCGCGACAGATAATCGACCGTGATCTCGGCAACGGCGTGCAGCATCTCGTCGAGCTTTATAGGATCGGCATAGCCGAGCTGGCGCGCTTCGGCCTGTTCACGGCTGCCCTGGCCGGCAATCATATAGGTGGCGACGGTCCACGGCGACCCGGCAAAGCCAAGGAAGGTGGTTTCCGGCTTCAGCCTGGCCTTCACCCGCTTCACTGTCTCGTAGATCGGATCGAGGCGACCCATGTCCGGCTGCAGGTCGCGGATCTCTGCTTCCGCTAGGCGAGGGGCTAGCCGTGGTCCTTCACCAGCGGCAAAGCTCAGGTCCATGCCCATCGCATGCGGCACCACCAAAATGTCGGAGAACAGGATGGCGCCGTCGAACGCGAAGCGCCGCAACGGCTGCAGGGTGATTTCCGCCGCCGTCTCGGGGTCATAGGCCAGCTCGAGGAAGCCGCCCTTGGTCGCCCTGAGTTCTCGATATTCGGGCAAATAGCGGCCGGCCTGCCGCATCAGCCACATCGGCGGAGGGTCGCGCCGTTCGCCCTTTAGGACGGCCAGCAACGGCTTGTCGGCAGGCTCGCGCGCAGATTCAGGCTGGGCCGAGGCCACCCTTCTTTCTCCCTTATATATAATAATAGATGTTAGATGATGATGATGGGGCGTTGGCAGCCGGATTTAAGCGCGCCTCCCGACTTTGCCAACAGGGGGCCTACAAGCGCGACTCAGAGACAATGCGCGAGTCGCGGCAAGACGCTCCCGTAATTCACAGCCTGTGGACGAACCTTTTCCCCTGTGGACAGAGTCTCGAATGCCGCTCGGGCCGATTTTGGCGGATCCCGGGCATTGGGTCATCCCCGTCTTCGCGCTAGGACGATACAGTGATTTTTCCACAGACTTTTCCCCCGGGGCGATATGTCGTTGATATTGGCCAGTAACAGCCAAATTCGCCGGTTGATGCTGGAACAGGCCGGGGTCATTTTCGAAGCGCGGCCGCCCGATTTCGACGAAGACTCGGTCAAGCGAGAGCATGACGGTGACGGGGAAATCCTGGCGCGCCGTCTGGCCGAAGGTAAGGCGGCTTCGCTTGCCGACGCCGAGAATCATTGGGTGATCGGCAGCGACAGTACCGTGAGCGTCGACGGAATTCGCTATTCGAAGCCACGTGACCGCGACGAAGCTGCCAACCATCTGCGCGCCTTTTCCGGCCGCACCATGCTGCTGTCGAGCGCGGTGGCGCTGGCCAATCAAGGCCGTGTCGACTGGGCCCATGCCGAAACTGCCCGGCTTTACGTGCGTGAGCTGAGCGAGACCTTCGTCCAATCCTACCTTGACCAGGAATGGCCCGAAGTCGGCTATTGCGTTGGCGTGTTCCGGATGGAGGGCCGGGGGGTCAATCTATTCGAGCGCGTCGAGGGAAGCCATTTCACCATATTGGGAATGCCGATGCTGCCTTTGCTGGCCGCGCTCCGCGCTCGCGGCCTTATCGCGGCATGACCAGGCCCTACGCCGAAGTGATCGGCGACCCGGTCGATCAGAGCCTGTCGCCAACGATCCACGGCTTCTGGCTGAAGGCCCTGACGATCGACGCGGGCTACGGGCGGCGGCAGGTGACTCGCCCCGAGTTGCCGGCCTATCTCGCCGAAAAGCGCGCCGACCCCGCCTGGCGCGGATCCAATGTCACCATGCCGCTGAAGCTCGACGCCGTTGCGCTGGCGGACGGAGCGTCGGACCGGGCCGTTGCCGCCGGCGCGGCCAATCTATTGATGATGCGCGATGGCCGGCTCACCGCCGCCAACACCGACGTCGGGGCCATCGTAACGCTGTTGGGCAAACTCCACCAAGCCAAGGCTCGGATGGGCAGCGTTACCTTGCTTGGCAATGGCGGTGCGGCGCGGGCGGCGCTGGTAGCGCTGAAACTGGTTGGGGTGACCAATGTCAGGGTCCAGGCGCGCGACCTTTCCGAAGCACGCAGGCTGGCAGTGGAATTCGGGCTTGAAACCGGGCCGGCGCCATTCACCGAGCCGATCGTTAGCGATGGGCTGATCAACGCGACGCCGCTCGGCATGCCGGGCCGGGACTGCCTCAATTGCGACCTGCAGGATATGCCGGCTCAGGGCTGGGTCTTCGACATGGCCTATGGTCCGTCCGAAACGCCATTGATCGAGGCAGCGAAAGAGGCAGGGCTCCAAATGGTCGACGGCCTCGACATGCTGGTCGAGCAGGCCGCGGCCAGCTTTGAACTCTTTTTCGGTCAGAAACCTCCGCGTGACCGCGACGCCGAACTCTGGCAATTGCTCCGCCAATGATCACGCTTGCGCTCACCGGATCGATCGGCATGGGCAAGTCGACCGTCACCGCGATGTTCGCCGATGCCGGAATCCCCACCTTCGATGCCGATGCCGTCGTTCGCCGGTTGCAGGGGCCTGGCGGGCGCCTGGTGCCGCTCATCGAAGAGCGGTTTCCCGGTACCACCCATGATGGAGAGGTCGATCGCGATGCTCTGTCGACCGCAGTGCTCGGCGACCGCGACGAGCTGGCTGCGCTCGAAGCGCTCGTCCATCCCGCGGTTCACCATGAGCGGACCCGCTTCATCGTCGAGCATGCGGATTCGCCGGCACTCCTGTTCGACATTCCCTTGCTCTTCGAAACCGGCGGTAACGAGGCGTTCGACAAGGTCATCGTTGTCTCCGCAGGCCCTGACTTGCAGCGCGAGCGCGTGCTGGCCCGACCGGGCATGACGGTTGAAAAGTTCGAGCAGATCCTCGCTCGTCAGTTGCCGGACGAGGAAAAGCGGGATCGCGCCGACTTTGTCGTCGATACCTCCGGCACACTGGAACAAACCCGCGCCCAGGTTCGCAATATCCTGACTTGTCTCGGCCTCCCGACGGGTGTTTAAGGAGGCCATGCGCGAAATTGTCTTCGACACGGAGACCACGGGTTTATCGCCCGCGGGGGGCGACCGCATGGTCGAAATCGGCTGCATCGAAATGATCGGCCGGGTCGCAACCGGCCGCCACTTCCATTGCTATTTCAATCCTGAGCGGCCGATGCCCGGCGAGGCCGAAGCGGTCCACGGACTCAGCGACATCTTCCTGTCCGACAAGCCGCGCTTCGCCGACAAGGCCGAAGAGCTGCTGGAATTTATCGGCGACTCGCCGCTGGTCGCGCACAATGCCGGCTTCGACTTCGGTTTCCTGAATTATGAGCTGGGGCAATGCGGCAGGTCGGCGATTTGCATGAGCCGGATGGTCGATACTTTGGTCTTGGCACGCACCCGTCATCCGGGCGCCAAGCACAGCCTGGACGCACTTTGCACCCGCTATGGAGTCGACCGCTCGCACCGGGTGAAACATGGCGCGCTGCTCGACGCCCAGTTGCTCGCCCAGGTCTATATCGAGCTGACCGGCGGGCGCCAGATTGGGCTCGGCCTGGTCGCCGCTGCACCGTCTGCCGTATCCGGAGCGCTGGCCGCTACCGGTGCCGCCCCGCGCCCGGTTCGTGAACCGCGGCCGCATGCGCCGGCGCCGGAAGAGGTGGCGCGCCACCGCGCGTTCCTCGCCAAGATCGTCAATCCCTTGTGGGAACGTTTCCTCGCTCCCACTTCGGAACGCGGCGCCGCCTGACTCCGTTAGGCGATAACGCCGGGATGGAGATGAAAGGAGAGCCAAGATGGACATTCGGGTCGCGGGTCATCAGGTCGCTACCGGAGAGTCGCTTCGGTCCCATGTCTCCGACCGCTTGTCGGCCATGGCCGACCGTTATTTTTCGCGAGCCACCGCCGCCAATGTGACCTTCGGCCGCGGGCCCTATGAGGACTTCACCTGCGATATTGTCGCCCCCGTCAACCAGGGCGTGGTGCTCAAATCCTCGAACCGAGCCAATGACGCCCATGTCGCCTTCGACGGCGCAGCCGACAAGATCGAACGCCAGCTGAAGCGTTACATGGACCGGCTGCGCGAGCGGCGCGGCGAGCCAGAGGGCGCCGAGGTCGCGGAGAGTGCCGCCTATACCATTTTCGCCGGCCCGGCTGACGAGGAAGAGCCACTTCCGCCAGCTCCGGCGATCGTTGCCGAAACGAGGGTCGACATTCCCGAAGCCAGCGTGTCCGACGCGGTCATGATGCTGGATCTCAGGAACACCAACGCCCTGATGTTCCGCAATCCGAACAGCGGCCAGTACAATATGGTCTATCGCCGGGACGACGGTACGATCGGCTGGGTTGAACCTTCGTCGAAGTGACAAGGCCCAAAAGCGCGGCTAACGGCGCTTGAAGACCCTGTTCGCGCGTAGCCGCCTGTCCTGGATGATTTGTGATGCAGCTTGCCCAATTTCTCGATTTCGAAGCGATCCGCGTCGATTTGGCCGCAGGCAACAAGCGCCAGCTGCTCAACCAATTGTCGCAGATTGCGGCCGCGCGCCTGTTGCTCGATCCGTCCTTGATCGCGGATGCCATCGCCGACCGCGAGCGCTTGGGATCGACCGGCTTTGGCGGGGGAGTGGCCTTCCCTCATGGCAAGTTGGCATCGCTTGACCGGGTCTATGCCCTTGTTGCGCGGCTCGCAGCGCCGATCGATTACAAGGCGATCGACGGGGCGCCGGTCGATCTGATTTTCCTGCTGCTTTCGCCCCCGGATGCCGGGGCGGAACATTTGAAAGCGCTTGCCGCCGTCAGCCGTTTGATGCGCCATTCCGGAATCGTCGAGAAATTGCGCGGCGCTCGCTCTCGCGATGCGATGGCGGCGGTATTGATGGGCGCCGAGGAGCGGGATGCGGCCTGACGCGCCGCTTGCGGGCGAGCAAGCTCATCTGCGCGCGCTGGAATCGCTCTATAATAGCGCGCCGATCAATCGGCTGTTCGAATCCACGCTGGCGCTGCCCGATGCCGGGAAGAGCGAAATTCGCTTCGCCGTCGCGCCCGACAGTTTTCACGCGGCCGGCGCGGCCCACGGCACCCTTTACTTCAAGATGCTGGATGATGCCGCTTTCTATGCCTGCAACGGGCTGGTCAGCGACCGCTTCCTGTTGACCACTGCTTTCAACCTTCATTTCACCAAACCGATGCGGAGTGGAGAAGCGCGCGCCGAAGGCCGCTGGATTTCCGGCAAGCGCCGGGTGTTCGTCGCCGAAGCCCGGATCGTCGACAGCGACGGCGAGGAGTGCGCGCGTGGCACCGGCACCTTCATGCGGTCGCACATCGCTCTCAGCGGTCTCGACGGCTACCGGCTTGCCTGATCGATTGCCCGCACAGCTCGAAGCGGCCGCACTGCTCCGGCAGGCCGAAGCCGACGGTGGCTTCGGCACCATCGTCAAACGCGGCGATCCCGATCGCGGAGCACTGGTGCTGTTGATCACCCGCCGGGGCGAGCATCGCGCCTGCCTTGAGCGCGCGCTGAGCCCCCGGGGCGACTATCGCTGGCAAGCCGTCGGCCCTCCGGCCGGAGCCGATGGCGCAGCGTTGGCGGATTGGAGCCAAAAACGCGTCCGCTTTGATGAAGATCTCTGGTTAATCGAACTGGACGTCCCGGACCCGGAACGGTTCATCGCTGAAACGACCTCTGCGGGTTGACCCCTAGGGAACTATCCGAAATCAGGACTGCAGACATCAATGCGGGGGGCATCCGCTTATCGGCATGTAGGCCGTTCTTGAGATGCCACGCAGTCGGGGAACTACCCTCGGCGAGCGTCGCCTTCGGGCAGCTTACCAAGTGGCCGGTTCACCGCCCAAGTGACGGTTTTCATGATCGTGTCGTTTCGTTCCACCTTCTTGGTGATGGCAGCCCTGTCCGCCTCGTCGGTCGCCCCGGCCCAGGTAAATCCGGCCGCCGAGCCGCTGATCGCCGAAGGTTCGAATGAGTTGCCGGTGGCCTCCGCCACCGCCCAGCTTCCGGTTGTGGAAGCAATTGATCCGCTGGCTCCGGTCGCGAATGGCGACCAGGCCAATGAAGTCGCAGCCATTGAAGGTGAAACGCTGGCCGAGGCCGTGACCCGGCTCCGTGCCACCGATCCCGGCAGCCGCGAGCTCGAATGCCTCGCCGGCGCCATCTATTTCGAAGCCAAGAGCGAGAGCCTGGCCGGCCAGTTGGCGGTTGGGCACGTCATCGCCAACCGCGCTGCTTCAGGCCGCTTCCCGTCGAGCTATTGCGGCGTGGTGTTCCAGCGCAGCCAGTTCAGCTTCGTGCACGGCCATTCGCTGCCCTACATTCCGCGTGCCAGCCAGGATTGGAAGGATGCGGTGGCCATTGCCAAGATCGTTGACCAGAAGCTGAAGCCCTCGCCGATGGGCAAGGCGCTTTACTTCCATGCCCGCCGGGTTTCGCCGGGCTGGCGGATGGCGCGAGTCGGTACACTCGGTAATCACGTCTTCTATCGTTGATCTTCATTCCTGACTGATGAGGCCACCTTTGCGGGTGGCCTCCTTTTGTTCTAATCATTCGGGATGGCTTCGAGTCCGATTCCCGATTGTTTCATCGATGGCCCGCCGATTGCTGCCGAAGTAGCGCGCGGGGTGACCCGGCTGTTCTGCCGCCACGATCTGTTCGCGATGTGCGAGGTTCCGCTGGCCAACGGCCGCCGCGCCGACCTGATGGCGATCGGTCCAAAGGGCGAGCTGACCATCGTCGAGATCAAAGTCAGCAAGGCCGACCTGCTCGGCGACCAGAAATGGACCGATTACCTCGACTATTGCGACCGCTTTTTCTGGGCGGTGCCGCATGCTCTCGCCCAATTTCTGGAAGAGGATCGCTTCCTTCCGGGTGAAGCCGGGCTGCTGATCGCCGACCGCTATGATGCCGTCGTCATGCGCGAGCCGTCGACCAGGCTGCTGGCGCCTGCCCGGCGCAAGGCCGAAATGCTGCGGTTCGCGCGCCGGGCCGCCCGGCGGCTATCGGCGCAGATCGATCCTTCGCTCGGCGAGTCCTTTTAGGCCCTAGTTGAGGGTTGGGCCGGCGACTTGCTTCTTGGTCGATTTGACCGTGTCGATCAGCTTGAGCAGGTTGGGGTTGCGACTGTCCTGCTTGGCATAGTCGCGTGCGGTGAGCCCGGCCGCATGATCGCTTTTGTCGGGATTGGCGCCTGCTAGCAGCAACCGCTCGACCACCCGCGGTTGCCGTTGCTGCACGGCAATGATCAAGGCAGTTTCGCCGCGGCGATTGGGGGTATCGACCTTGGCTCCAAGGCTCACCATCCAGTCGACCGCCTCCTCGAAACCGATCCTCGAAGCAATGATCAGCGCCGTATCGCCGTTGGCATCGCCAACGTTCGGGTCAGCGCCTTTCTTCAACAGATAGCCGACCCAGTCGAGTTCGCGCTTCCTGGTTGCGATGTGGAGGGCGGTATCGCCCTTGTAGCCCTTGTAAGTGGCCACCCGGGATCCCGGTTCCTCGATCATCGGGATCGCCTTGTTGTTGTCGCCTTTCTCGATGGCTTCGAGGAAGGCTTCGCCTTCGGATCCGTTGACGCTGTAACCCGTCTGTCCAAGCGTCGGGCCGGCCGTCATTACCAGCGCCGCCGTCAATCCCGCCTTGAACCACCCCCGCATCATCATTTTCCTTCGCATGGGAAGCGCCTTGATCTGGCCGCCTTGGCGGACCAAGTGTGACCTATCCATGAATAGCGCAAGTGCCTTTTGGGAAAAGCCTTTGTCGTCGCTCGATCGCGGCGAATGGGAGGCGCTTTGCGACGGTTGTGGCCGCTGCTGCCTGCACAAGCTGGAGGACGAGGAAACCGGGGAGCTGTTCCCGACCAATGTCGCCTGCAAGCTGCTCGACCGGCGCACCGGCCAGTGCACCGACTATCCGAACCGCAAGCGATTGGTCGAAGATTGCGTAAAACTCGACCCGCATAAGCTCGACGAACTGGAATGGCTGCCTTCGACCTGCGCCTATCGACTGCGGTGGGAGGGAAAGCCGTTGCCGGACTGGCACTATCTGATTTCGGGCAGTCGCGAATCGGTTCATGAGGCGGGCCAGTCGACCCGCGGCTGGACGGTCAGCGAAGTCGATGCCGGCGACCTGGAATGGCATCTTGTCGACCGGCCGCTCTGAACCGTTGAGCATATCCGGACTGGCGTGGCCGCTGGAGCTACGGCCGCATCCGCGGGCGCGGGCCATGCGGCTTCGGCTCGACGAGGCCCGCGAGCGGCTGGTGCTGACCTTTCCGCGGCGGATGAGCCGGCGCACGGTGCTGGACTGGGCGCTGGGGCAGGGCGAGTGGGTAGACCGGCAGCTTGCCCACGTCCAGCCAGGCGAGCCGTTCGTGTCCGGCTCCACCATCCCGCTGGAAGGCCGCGCCATCAAGCTGCAGTGGCTGGAAAGCCTGCCGAGAAACCCGGCCTTGGTTGACGATGTGCTCCGCTGCGGCGGGCCCGAGGCCGCCTTTGCTGGCCGGATCGAGCGCTATTTGCGCGGCCTTGCCCGGCACCGACTCAGCGAGGCCACCGCGGCAATGGCCGAAAAGGCCGGTGTCAGCGTCAGGGCAGTGGCGGTCGGCGACGCGTCGAGCCGTTGGGGCAGCTGTTCTTCGGGCGGTTCGATCCGCTACAATTGGCGGCTGATCCTCGCGCCTCCGCATTTGCTCTCATGGGTTGTCGCGCACGAAGTCGCCCATCGCCGCCACATGGATCATGGCCCGGCGTTTAAATCGCTGGAAGCCCAGCTCTACGGCGGCAACGTCGCCGCTGCGCGGACTGAGTTGCGGGCGCTAGGGCCGAGGCTGAAGCGGGTCGGCCGGGGGCTGTGACGGCTGCGGCGGCGGCTGCCGGGGCGGCGGGACCCGCTGCGCTGGCGGAGGAACGCGTTGGGCTGGCGGCGGGCGGTTCTCCGGATTGCGTTTCAACACCTCGTCGAGCCATTGCTGGTCGACTTGGGACCCGTCCTGGGGCTGTGCCGGCTGCTGCTGCTCCGGTGCCAGCGGATCGCGCGGCTGGGTCCCGATCGGATTGCCGTCGGCATCGACCAGGGGCGCCGATTCTTCCATGTTGAAGCCCCAGTTCTCCTCGTCGGGCTCCAGCTGCCAGTCCGGCATCGGCGCCTGCGTTTCGAACTGCTCGACGGGGCGCTTGGCCACCGCCACCTTCATGAACGCCGCGAAGGCCCGCGCCGGGGCGGTGCCGCCCTGCAGGCCGGCGACCGTCTTGGCATCGTCGCGGCCCATCCACACGCCGGTGGTGAGCCCACTCGAAAAGCCGACGAACCAGCCGTCCTTGTTTGACGAAGTGGTGCCGGTCTTGCCGGCAACGGGGCGGCCGATCTGCGCCGCGCGCCCGGTTCCCGAAAGCACCGCAGACTGCAGCAGGTCGGTCATTTCCGCCGCGACCCATGGCGCAACCAGCACTCGCTGCTCATTGGACTGGTGCTGGTAGAGCAGCCGCCCGTCGGCGGTGACCACCTTGCGAATCGCATAGGGCATGACGCTGACCCCGCGGTTCTGAACGGCGGCAAAGGCACGGGTCATGTCGATCAACCGGACGTCGCTGGTGCCCAGGACCATCGACGGGAAGGTCGAGATCTTGCCCGAGATACCGAAGCGGCGGGCCATGTCGGCAATGGTGCCGAAGCCAAGGGAATCACCGATCTGCGCGCTGATCGTATTGATTGACCGCGAGAAAGCCTCGCGCAGCGACACCGGCCCGGCAAAGGTGCGGCTCGAGTTGCGCGGGGTCCAGCCGTCGATCGTAACCGGCTTGTCGACCACCGTGTCGCTCGGCTTCATGCCCGATTCCAGCGCGGCGAGATAAACGAACAGCTTGAAGGCCGATCCCGGCTGGCGCTCGGCCTGCGTCGCCCGATTGTATATCGAATCGACATAGTTGCGGCCGCCGACCATGGCCCGCACCGCCCCGTCCCGATCCATCGCCACCAATGCTCCCTGCGTTCCTGGCGGGCTATAGCCATTGATGGCGGCGTCAGCGGCCGCCTGCATGCCCGGGTCAAGGGTGGTGAAGACGTCGATCGGCTCGCTGGTCTCGTCGATCAGCGTGTCGAGCTGCGGCAGAGTCCAGTCGGTAAAGTAGCGCACGCTGTTCTGCTTCGCCGCCGGCTGCACCTTGACCTCGGCAGGGTGGGCCGCAATCGCCTCGCTGGCTGGCAGGAAGCCATTCTCGACCATCGAATTCAGTACGACGCCGGCGCGGCCGCGCGCGGCCTGGATGTCGGCGGTCGGCGAATAGTTGGACGGAGCCTTGACCAGGCCGGCGATGATCGCCGCCTCGCCGAGGTTGAGCCGCTCGGCGCCATGGCCGAAAAAAGTCCGGCTGGCGGCATCGATGCCATAGGCGCCGCCGCCGAAGTAAACTCGGTTCAGGTAGAGCTCGAGGATCTGGTCTTTGCTGAACTTCCGCTCGAGCGCCAGCGCCAGCACCGCTTCCTTGATCTTGCGGCCGAAGGTCCGGCTGTTGGTCAGGAAAATGTTGCGCGCCAGCTGCTGGGTGATGGTCGAGCCGCCCTGGCGCCAATGGCCGCTTTCCAGCCTGACCTTGAACGATCTGGCGACACCGATCGGGTCGACGCCGACATGGCTGCGAAAGCGCTTGTCCTCGACTGCAATCATCGCCGCGCGCATCGTCGGCGGTATCTCATCATAGCTCAGCCAGCGGCCGAAGCTCGGCCCCAGGGAAACCAGCAACGTCCCATCGCTGGCGCGGACACGGACCATCTGACCGAGGTCGGACCGTTTGCTCAGCTGCTCATAGTCGGGAAGCTGCGTCATCGCGACCGCGACGGCCACAATCAGGCCGAGCAATCCAAGGAAGCCGATGGCGGCGGCCCATTTCAGGCCTGAGACGAACATGCCCTTGGCGCGGGACGAAGAGGAAGAGGCCATTGGCGATAGGTTCCTATTGGCTTCGGCCGGTTCCGACAAGCGCGCCCGCCCAATGCGGCGCGAGAGGGCATTCTTTCGAAAGGATTGATGAAACGTTCATTAACCTTGTTTCAACGCCGCTGGCATAGCGTCGGTGTCATGACGGGCCGCACTCCTGCCCATTTTGTCCTGGCGCTGCTTGGCGCCTGGGGCCTGGCCGCGCCTGCCTTGCCGCAGGACGTGACGGCGCCGTGCAGCCTGTGCGCACCGGGCCCGGCGGCTTCGGGCGAAAAGCCGGCCGCCCCGGTCACGCTCGGAGTCGAGGTCAATCTCAACTTCGACCGGCTGGTGCTCGACGGGAGCGGAGACGGCAGCGCGGAGCTCGGCCCTGACGGAGTCAGCAACGTCAGCGGGTCGATTACCGCGATCGGCGCCCGCGCGATGGTCGGCGAGGTCGTGATCCGCGGTGAGCCGGGACGCTATGTTCGGATCGAGCTGCCGCGCCGAATCGAGCTGCAGGGTTTCTCCGGCGGTGTGATCCGCCTCGATTCGCTTCGCTCGGACCTTCCGCAAATGCCGCGCCTCGACGAAAATGGCCGGTTGAAATTCCGGGTCGGCGGAGTGCTCCACCTGACCGGCGACGTCAGCGGAGAATTCCGCGGCGATGTGACGATCGACGTCGATTATCTTTAGCCCGGCGCGCTGACGGATCCGGTTTGGAGCAATAGTTAACGCGCGTGAAACCATAACATTGAGCAAAACCGAAAGCCGTTAAGGTTAATGAAGCCCTACGGATGGGCGGCGAAGCTCGGCCAGCCGCCATGTTTCGAATCAAGTGGGGAATAGATCATGACCAAATTCGCTCGTCTGGCGGCGCTGGCTGCCGCTACGGCTATTGCCGCGACGCCGGCAGTGGCCGCACCGACCGCTTCAACCCCTGTGGCGAAGGCCCGGGTTGCAATCACCAAGCCGCTGACCCTGACCTCGGACCGGGACCTCGATTTCGGCTCGGTGGCGGTCACTGGCGCCGGCACGGTAATCGTCAACCAGCTCGGCACGACCCGGTCGTGCGGTGCGGCAATTGACCTGGTTTGCACCGGCACTTTTTCCGCGGCCAGGTTCCACGTCACCGGTTCCAACCAGCAGACCGTGACGATTTCGGCGGGTTCTCCGACGACGCTCACCAGGGTCGGCTTCGCCAACACCATTCCTTTCAGGCCGCTTGCCCCGGCGTCTGTCGCACTCCCCAATTCGGGCGCGGCTGGCATCGACTTCACCGTCGGCGGCGAGATCGACCTGCTCGCTTCGACGCCTGAGGGTACCTATCAGGGCGACATCGTCCTCACCGTCGACTATTGATTTTCTGGAAGGTGAAGCGCCTGGCCCGCCGGGTGCTTTGGACAGGGGGCTGCCGAGCGATCGGCGGCCCCATTTTATTTGGGCCATGGTTTCGCGCTATGGTTAGCCGAATAATAACCATTTTGGGGCCATCTTCCTCCTGACCGTTTCGGAGGAATCCCATGTCCCGTAATTTGTTTCGTTCGTTCGCCCAACTCGCACTGATCGCCCCCGCGCTTGTGTTGGCATCCCCCGCGGCCCAGGCCGGGGTCGGCGACCTGCTGGTCGCGCCTACCCGGGTGGTGCTCGATGGGCGCCGCGGGACCGAGATCATCCTCAATAACATTGGGGATGACGTCGCCACCTATCGCGTGACCGCCGAGTTGCGCCGGATGACCCCCGACGGCAAACTGGTCGATGTCACCGATCCCAATGCCAGGGAAAAGGCAGCGCAGGAGATGATCCTCTATGCGCCGCGCAAGATAGTCCTGCCGCCCAACCAGCCCCAGGCAATCCGCCTCACCGCGCGTGCGCCCGAGGGCCTGCCCGACGGCGAGTATCGCGTGCACATGCTGTTCCGCGCGGTTCCGCCGCCACGGCCCCAGGTCGCGCCGCAAAAAGTGGAGGGCGTCGCCTTCCAGTTGCGGCCGATCTACGGCGTGACCATTCCGGTGATCGTCCGCCTCGGGCATCTCGAGGCCAAGGCAGCCATCGCCAACGTCCGCAAGGTGACGGCCGACGGCAAACCGGCGATCGCGCTCGACCTCAGCCGCGCTGGCGACCGTTCAACCTTTGGCGCGGTCAAGGTGTTCAAGGCTGGAGTTGCCGACCCGATCGCCATGGTAAGCGGAATCGCCGTCTATACGGAGGTCGGCCAGCGCTCGGTCACCGTCCCGATCGATCCGGCCCAACTCGCCAACGCCAACGGCCAGGTCACCGTGCAATATGTCGAACCGACCGACACCGGCCCGGTGACGCTGGCCGAAACCAGCGCAGTGCTCCGCTAGGCGGAAGGCGCGGGGGCGGGAATCTTTTCGGTGCAGCGGCCAGCACGCTGGATGCGCGGCGCCCTGGCGTCGTGGGCGCTGGCATTGGCCGGCGCCGTTGCCGCATGGGCGGCGAGCCCGGTCGGCCCGGCCTGGACCGCCGATCCCGACGAGCAATTCCTGCTCGACGTCAATATTCGCCAGCTCCGTCTCGGCGACGGCGTTCGCGCCTACGCGACGCCCGAAGGCACGTGCGTGGTGTTCGGCGACTTTCTCACCACCCTCGACCTGCCGATGAAGATCGACCTGGCCGCGAAAAAGGCCTCGGGTTGGGCTTTCAGGGAAGAAAATCGCATCGAAATTGACGAGGCAGCCGGCGCCGTACGCTATGGCGAAAAGCAGGAAAGGCTGGCCGAAGGCACGATCCGCGAAACGCCCGAAGGCTGGTGCGTCGACAGCGCCGCGCTCGGCCGCTGGTTCCAGCTCGGCGTCAAGCCGGTCGTCCAGGGTTCGATGCTGTTGCTCGAATCCGAGGCGAAACTGCCGGTCGAACTCGCTCGCGAGCGCGAGCAGCGCGCCGCCCGCCTCCATCCGGCGTCGATGCCGCTGGAAAGCCTGCCAAGGGTCAAGCTTCCCTATCGCATGTGGCGTGCCCCGGCGCTCGATTTCATTGTCCACGCCGGCGCCACTTATCAGGCGTCGACCGGACTCAAGGTCGATCGCCATGCTTCGGTCCAGGCGGCAGGCGAGATTGCCCGCATGTCCTACGACAGCATGATGACGACCGACCAGAAAGGGCGGCCGGAATCGCTTCGGATTACCGCCTATCGCTCGGATCCGGATGGCGGCTTGCTGGGTCCGCTGAATGCGACGCATTTCGCCGCCGGCGACGTCCAGTCCCTGTCCCATCGCCTGATTCCCGGGTCGAACGGCCGAGGGCTCGAGGTCACGAATCGGCCGCTGTTCAACCCGGTGGCGTTCGACCGCACCCGGTTCGAGGGCGATTTGCCGTCCGGCTGGGATGCGGAGCTTTATCGCAACGGAGAATTACTTGCATTAAGCCGGTCAAGCGGCTCGCAGCGCTATGCGTTCGAAGATGTGGCTCTGCTCTATGGTGACAATCGGTTCGAAATCGTCCTGTACGGACCGCAGGGGCAGCAACGAAGCCGGCTGGAGACGATCAACGTCGGTCAAAGCCAGGTGCCGGCGGGACAAACCTGGTATTGGGCCGGAATAAACCAACCCGGGCGCAACCTGCTCGGCAATCTCCTCGACCGCAACGATGGCGGCGGCTTTAATGCCCCGCGGCAACCGGCTGATTTCACCCGCGCCAATATGCAGGCGGCCGTGCAAGTGGAACATGGCCTAAGCAAGCGCACCTCGATCGGGGCGCTTGCCACCATGCTATTGGCTAATAATGAGAAATTGACCTTCGTCGAAGGATCGATCCGTCAATCCGTCGGCTCGTCGCTGCTGGAGGTTGCGGTCGCGCGCGACAGCCGCGGCGGGTTGGCTGGCCGCTTCGCAGCCGTTGCCCAGTTCGGCTCGCTCAACGTCAGCGCCGATGCGCTGGTCGCCAATAATTTCGTGGTCAATGGCGAACGGGAACGGCGGTATCGGGAAGGGCGGCTATCGCTCGACGCGCCAATCAAGGTGGGTCGGCAGACCATTTCCGCGCACGGCGACGTTCGGCTCGCCGACCGCGGCGACGAAAATCGCTCGCTCAACGCCGTCGGGCGGTTATCTACCAATATCAACGGCTTCAACCTCACCACCCTGGTCGACTGGCAGCACCGTCTGGGGAAAGCCGCATCGTTGAACGACCAACGGCTTGAGCTCGGGGTAATGGGCACCGGCCGTATCCGCGCCGTTCGCCTTCGTGGCGAAGCGCGCTGGGAAGTCCAGCCGCAGAGCCGGTTCAAAAGCGCGGAGCTCAGCGCCTATTGGTCGGCGACCGACAAGGCCGATTGGGAGGGCGCACTCGGATATGACGCGGAGGCCGGGCGCGGCCACGCGCGAATCTCCCACATCCGCCGTTTCAGCACCATGGCTGCCGCCGCATCGATCGAAGCCGGCACCGACGGCAGCGTCGCTGCCGGCATCAATCTTAACTTCTCGCTCGATTCCGGCGCGGGCGGCTTCAGGCTGACCAACCAGCGCCTGGCCTCGACCGGAATCGTCGAAGCCCGCGTCTATCGCGACAATAATGACAATGGCGTGCGCGATCCTTCCGAACCCTGGGAATCGGGCGCGGCCATCACCACCGGGCAGCGCGTCTCGGAAACGCCGACCGACCGGCAAGGCCTGGTCCGCGTCGGCGGGCTGCAGCCTTACCAGCCGGTTGCGGTCGGGATCGACACTTCCAGCCTGGAGGATCCATCGCTGGCGCCGAAGAAGGCGCTGCAGGTCATCGTTCCCAGGCCGGGTGTCGCCGCCAAGATCGAGATTGGCCTGGTCGGCTCGGGCGATATCGAAGGCATGCTGGTACAAAGCGACGGGCGCGGCTTCGAAGGCCTCGACATCGAGCTCATCGACGCTTCCGGCAAGGTAATCGCCTCCGGCCGCAGCGACTATGACGGCTTCTTCCTGTTCGATCGCATTCCCTATGGCCGTTACGGCCTGCGGCTCACCGCCGATTCCGCCCATGCCGCCGGTGTCAGCCAGGCGATCGACCGGACAGTCGAGATCAGCGCCGTGAAATCGGTCGTTCGAATGGGTGCGATCCGGGTGCTGAAGGCGCCCCAGATCGCCATGTCGGCCGGTGGCGGGAGCGCGGTTCAAAGTCCGCGTTAACCATGAAGTCGTCTCGGACGACTTTTGGGTTTCACAGTGTTTTCAATGAGATGAGCTCGCTAACAGGCAATCCCCCGGATTGCCTTGGTTTGCGAGCTGGTGCGGTCGAGAAGACTCGAACTTCCACGGGCTTTCGCCCACAACGACCTCAACGTTGCGCGTCTACCAGTTCCGCCACGACCGCACTCGTGAAAAAAGCAGCGCGTCCTTGAAAGGGGCGCTGCCCTGGGTAGGGCGCGGCCTCTAGCAAAGGGAAGCCATGCTGGCAACGGCCATCACGGGCCGGCCAATTCGGTCCATTTTGGAACAGAGGTAAACAAGCCGCTAACCATATCGCGCCAGGCGGGTTATCAGACGCGTGATGGTCGGGACCCTCCTCCTTCTGGCTGCTGCCAGCTTGCCCGCATCGGCGCCCCCGGCGCCGGCCGGCTTCCATCCCACCGCCACCGCCACAGCCCATGCGACGGCCAGGATCCAGATCGTTTCAGGCGTGAAGTTCGGGGAGGCCTATTCGGCCGCAGTTCCCGCCAGCGCCGCGCGCCGCTCCGTCCGGCTGACCGACTATGACGGCCAGGTAAGATCAGCAGAATTGCTGGAATTTCAATAGCTTAGCCGTGCACCTGGCCAAGGGTGATGGTCAGTTCATCGCCCCCTTTTGGAACGTCTATTTCCGCGCTGTTGAAGCTTGCACTGCTGCGCGGGGCCAGCACCCGCGCCGGCGGGGCAATGGTCCAGCGGTGAACCACCGCCTTGGTCTGCTTGTCCCGCAGTTCGGCATGAATCGGCGGCACCAATTGCTCGCGGTCGGTCGGATTGATTACCCGGCCGCTGATCGCGATCAGCTCATTGCCGCTCTCCAGCGGCTGGCGGTCGTTGGTCGTGATCATGAGCTGCAGAGGCGTGGCGCCCGCCTGGGCAATCCCGGCCCGCTCCTTCCATTCGGGCGGCGCCAGGAACCAGAACGCTGCGGCGGCCAGGACGATCAGCGCCAGAATGCCGAAAATCAGCGGCCAGCGGCGGCGTGGCTCTTCGCCCTCCGCGATCGGCGCATAGCCGACGAACTCCTCTTCGTCCGGTTCCGTCGCCTCCTCGGCCACAAGCTCGGGCTGTTCGACCGCAACCGCCGATTCGTAGGCGACGGCTTCGGCCTGTATTGGCTCCGGGCGGCGCCACTCGTCGGCGACCGCCGGAGCTTCTTCCATTGACACTTCATCGGCTGGCGCCGGCTCCATGGCTCCCCCGGCGCCCGGCACCGTCCATTCCGGCTGCGCTTGCTCGGCTGCTTCCGGTTGCGGCTCGCCGGCGATCATCTGTTCTTCGACGGCCTGCGGCGGCGCCTCGGCCAGCGCTTCCTCGCCATAACCGGGCCCAGCCTCTGCCGCCGATTCGAAATTGACCGCGACCGACTCGGCTTCGACCACTGCTCCCTCGGGCTCCTGGTGCCAGCGATGCTTGCACGACGCGCATCTGACCTGACGTCCTCCCGGCGGGATGGCGTCATCCTTCACCACATATTTGGTGTCGCAAGCGGGACAGGTCAGGATCATGGGGGCCAGGCGCCTTCCGGAAATAGTAAACAGAGTTAAGCAGCAATGCTCGCGCCTTGGCAAGGCGGGCCGCACCGTGCCAAACCATTGATCGGGAAGGGGAGTGGCGTTTGGCGGGGACAATCGTCGAGTTTGACCGGGTGGGCCTGCGCTACGGCACGGGCGCCGAGGTGTTGCGCGACCTCGACTTCCGCCTCGGCGAGGGTGGTTTCTATTTCCTCACCGGCCCGTCCGGCGCAGGCAAGACCTCTCTCCTGAAGCTGCTCTATCTCGCCCAGCGGCCGACCAGGGGCCGGATGTCGCTGTTTGGCGACCAACTCGACCACGCCCCGCGCGAGGCGCTGCCTGGATACCGGCGGCGGATCGGAGTCGTGTTCCAGGATTTCCGGCTGATCCGCCACCTGTCCGCGTTCGACAATGTCGCGCTGCCCCTCAGGATCGCCGGCCACGGCGAAGCGGAGGTCGAGGGGCCGGTCCGCGAAATGCTCGCCTGGGTCGGCCTCGCCGACCGCGCCAGTGCCCGGCCACCGACCCTGTCGGGCGGCGAGCAGCAGCGCGTCGCCATCGCCCGCGCGGTGATTGCCCGACCGGAGCTGGTCATCGCCGACGAGCCGACCGGCAACGTCGATGCCGCCATGGCCGAGCGGATCCTTCACTTGCTGACCGCGATGAACAAGCTCGGGACCACGGTAATTGTGGCTACCCACGACGTCGGCCTGATTGCCGCGACGCCGGGCGCCCAGCTCATTCGGCTCGAGAACGGCCTGCTGGTCGATCCGACCGGCCTGCTCAGGCATCCGCCCGGCGCGCCGTCACGGGCAGCGGCGCCATGAACAGCTTCGCCATTTCGGACGCCGACCGGCGGCTGATCCCGTCGAGCGGACTGCGCGGGCCGGTGCCTCTGCTGATCGCGATCATGACGTTCGTCATGGTGGTGGTGGCAGCTGCCGGACTTGCGCTTGCCAACACCGGTGCGGTGATCAGGGCGGGGGTCGAGCATCGCTATTCGATCCAGATCGCCGACGGGGCGGCCAAGGCTCCAGCCGCGATCGCCGCCGCTCGCGCCCAGCCTGGAGTGGGCCGAGTCAATCAGGTCGATCCGGCTGAGCTCCGGCGCACGCTCGAGCGTTGGCTTGGGCCGGCGTCGGCGGAGGCCGACCTGCCGCTTCCGGCGGTGATCGATGTCGACCTGAAGCCCGGCGCCGATCCCGCGGCGGTGGCGTCGGCGATCCGAAAGGCGGTGCCGTCGGCCCGCTTTGTCGGCCATCGCACCAGCCTTGCTCCGTTGCTCAAGGCGCTGCGAGGACTGACCCTGCTCGCCATGGGCCTGGTGCTGATGATCGCGTTGGCCAGCGCCGCGGCAATTGTGTTGGCGGCGAGGGGCGCGCTCGACACTCACCGCGGCACGATCGAGGTGATGCACGGCATCGGCGCGACCGACGAGCAGGTCGTGCGGCTGTTTGTCCGGCAGATCGCGGTCGACGCATTGCTGGGCGGCATGGCCGGCGCGGCCGCGGCCGGACTGACCATTGCGCTGATCATCGGCGGGGCCGGCACAGCGACCATGCTGGCCGGTGCCCCGCCGCTCGGCTGGAACGATGCAATTTGGCTGCTGATGCTGCCGCTCGCCATCGCATTGCTGGCGACACAGGTTGCCAGGATCGCATTGGTCAGGGCATTGCGCGAGCGACTATGATCGCTCGCTTCCTGGCCTTTGCCGCCATCCTCTATGGGCTCGGTTTTGCGCTGTTCGCGGTGACGTTGGGTGAACCGGCGCCGACCGACGCGCCCAGTGTCGACGCGATCGTTGCGATCACCGGCGGCAAGGGCCGGATCGAACATGCCGCGGCGCTGCTGGCCGAAGGCAAGGGCAAAAGACTATTGATCGCCGGCGCGGATCCGTCAGTGCGCAAGATCGATCTGGTCCACCGGCTGGGCGGCAAGCAGAAGCTGTTCGACTGCTGCGTCGACCTGGGGTCGGAATCGGTCGACACCCGTTCCAACGCCGAAGAGGCCAGGCGCTGGATCGCCCGCCACCACTACAAGAGCATCCGCCTCGTCACCAGCGACTGGCACATGCGGCGCGCCCGCTACGAGTTCAACCGGCAGCTTGCCAGCAACATCAAGGTCGTTCCCGACGCGGTCCGGACCGAGCCGAATTTCGGAACCCTGTTTGCCGAATATAATAAGTATCTGTTGCGCCGCTTGAGCGTTTGGCTGGACATCTGATGGCCGCGATCCGCTCCCTGATTTTCTTCCTGCTCTTCTATCCGGGCACGCTGGTCTATGTCCTCGGGGTGATCCTGTTTTCGCCGTTCGGTACGCCGATCGTGCGCCGGATCGTTCATGGCTGGTCGGATTACCACCATTGGCTGGTTCGGAACGTCCTCGGAATCCGCTTCCAATGGGACGGTGAAATCCCGGAGGGCCCCTATCTTATCGCCGTCAAGCATCAGGCGATGGTCGAAACCGTCGAATCGCTGCGCTTCGCGCGGACGCCGGTGGTGGTGATGAAGCGCGAGCTGACGACCATGCCTTTGTTCGGTTGGGTAACGCTGCGCTACGGCTCGATCGGGGTTCATCGGGAGGCCGGGGCGCAGGCCCTTCGGGAGATGATGGCCAAGGGCAAGCAGGCGGTTGCGGAAGGGCGGCCGGTGGTGATCTTTCCCGAGGGCACCCGGGTTCCGGTCGGCGAGGCGCCAGCGCTTCGGCCGGGTTTTGCCGGCCTTTATCGGGCGCTCGGCCTGCCGGTGGTGCCGGTGGCGCATGACAGCGGGAAGCTATGGCCGCGCGGCCTCGTCAAGCGGTCCGGAACGATCCATTTCAAGGTCGGCGAAGTGATCCCGCCCGGCCTCAAGCGCGACGACGTCGAGGCGCGAGTCCACGCCGCCATCAACGCCCTGAACTAGGTCCGAAGCGCCGCGCCCAGCTTCTCCGCCACGGCGACGATCTTCTTCGACACGTCGCCGATCTCGGCATCGGTGAAGCTCTTCTCGCCAGGCTGAAGCGTCACCTCCACCGCCAGGCTGAGGCCCTGTTCGCCCTCATAATGATCGAACAGGCGGGCGTCGGTGATCACCGCCTTGTCCACGCCCCGAATGGCGCGAACCAGCGCGTCGGCGGCAATTCCAGCCGGCACCAGGAAGGCGAAGTCGCGGGTCACGGCCTGGAGGGCCGGTGGGGCGAAAGCCTGCCGCGCGCGCTCCTTGCTGCGCGCTTCCGGAACGGCGTCGAGATAGACCTCCGCCGCCACCGCGCCCGCCGGAAGGTCGAGCGCCTTGGCGATCCTCGGATGAAGCTCGCCGAACGCGGCGAGGATGTTCTTGCCCAAACCGAGCGTCGCCGACCGGCCGGGATGCCAGGTGTCGCCTGCCCCCATGCCGAGCTGGAGGTTGCCGACCGGCGCTCCGGCGGCATCGAGCAATGCCAGCACCTCGGCCTTGGCGTCGAACGCATCGAACGGCCGGGCCTTGCCCGACTGCCAGCCGCGCGGCGCCTTGTCGCCGGCCAGCAATACGCCGACGGTCGGCCGTTCGGCGTCGGCCAGGTAACGGCGGCCGACCTCGAACAAACGGATGCTCGACGCTCCCCGATCGGCATTGCGCCGCGCCGCCGCAGCGAGCCCGGGGATCATTGAGGGCCGCATATATTTCAAGTCCTCGCTGATCGGGTTGGCGAGGACGTGCGGGGCGCCGCCAAACAGCGCCGCATCCGCTTCGCTGATGAAGCTCCAGGTGATCGCTTCATCCAGCCCGCGCGCCACGGCGGCGCGGCGAACCTTTCGCTCGATCATCTGCGACCGGGTCGCGGTCGCATGCGCCACCCCTTCCTCGCGCGGCAGCGGCGCCGACGGGATCTGGTCGTAGCCGACGATCCGCGTCACTTCCTCGACCAGGTCGGCCGGGCCGTCGATATCGCGGCGCCAGCTGGGTGCAATCGCATCGCTTCCCTCAAGCCGGAAGCCGAGGCTCTCGAGGATCTGCTGCTGGCGGTCGGCCGGCACGTCCATGCCGCCGAGCGCGGCCGTGCGGGCCGGATCGAAATGGACCCTTTTCTCTTCAATCGGCGGCTGCCCGGCGCGGGTCACCCGGCTCGCTTCGCCGCCGCAAACCTCGAGGATATGTCTCGTCAGGATGGCCAGGCCATCGTCGAGGAAGGCCGGATCGACCCCCCGCTCGAACCGGCTGCGCGCGTCGCTGGTCAGCTGCAGCTTCTGGCCGGTGCGGGCGATATTGTCGGGCGTGAAATAGGCGATCTCGAGCAGGGTTTCGGCGGTCGTCTCGCTGACGCCCGAATGCTCGCCGCCCATGATCCCGCCGATGTCGTGGACCTGGGCCTCGTCGGCGATCACCGTCATCGTGCCGTCGAGCAGATATTCCTTCTCGTTCAGCGCCAGCACCTTCTCGCCATCCCTGGCGCGGCGGGCCGACACCGCCCCCTTCAATTCCTTGAGGTCGTAGGCATGGGCCGGGCGGCCAAGGTCGAGCATCACATAGTTGGTGATGTCGACCAGCGCCGAAATCGGCCGCTGGCCCGCCGCCTTGAGCCGGCGCTGCATCCACTCGGGCGACGCGCCATTGGTGAGGCCGCGAACAGTGCGCCCGTAGAAGGCCGGGCAACCTTCCGGATCCTCGACCCTTATCTCGACAGGATTGTCGAAGCTGCCTTCGATCTCCGGGACATCGAGCGGCTTCAGCGTTCCCAGGCCCGCCGCGGCGAGGTCGCGGGCGATACCGCGAACGCCCATGCAATCCTGGCGGTTGGGGGTGATGGAGACATCGAACACCGCATCGTCCAGCCCGGCATAGTCGGCGAAGCTGGCGCCGACCGGGGCATCGGCCGGCAATTCGATGATGCCGTCATGGTCTTCGCCCAGCTGCAGCTCGCGCGCCGAACACATCATGCCATTGCTCTCGACCCCGCGGATCGCCGCCTTGCCCAGGGTGAAGTCGCTGCCCGGAATGTAGGTACCCGGCCCGCCGAATACCCCAACCAGTCCGGCGCGGGCGTTGGGCGCGCCGCACACCACCTGCAGCGCATCGCCCTTACCGGTGTCGACGGTCAGCACCTGCAGCTTGTCCGCCTGCGGGTGCCGCTCCGCTGTCAGCACGCGTGCCACCGTGAAGGGCTTCAGCGCCTCGGCGGGATTCTCGACCCCTTCGACCTCCAGCCCGATCCGCGTCAGTGTCTCGGCGACGGTGGCCGCGTCTGCGTCGGTTTCGAGATGGTCCTTGAGCCAGCTCAGCGAGAACTTCATGCGCCGACTCCCCCGCTGAGCGTCGGCACGTCGAGGAAACGGAAGCCGTAATGCTTCATCCAGCGCAGGTCGCCGTCGAAGAAGGCGCGCAGATCGTCCATTCCATATTTGAGCATCGCCAGCCGGTCGACGCCGGTG